>Ga0073920_1000108_pt1 | contig 16095 bp, 12 predicted proteins | sample GWRWT4_2Sept14_2_FD_70953 | JGI IMG/M metagenome (GOLD analysis project Ga0073920, IMG submission 70953) | Sand microcosm microbial communities from a hyporheic zone in Columbia River, Washington, USA - GW-RW T4_23-Sept-14 | ecosystem: Engineered > Artificial ecosystem > Sand microcosm >...
CGTCTGCCCGCGATCATGACCGTGCCGCTGATCTTGTTCATTCTGCCGGTGCTGTTCGTCGTGATTCTTGGCCCGGCGGCCTGCTCGATCGCCGACGCCTTCGGGGGCGGCGGTCCGGGCAAGAAATAGACCGGTTGCCTGGGGGCAACCAAAGGCCGGTCCGGGGAAACCCTGGCCGGCCTTTGCGTTTTCAGGATTTGATCACTTCGCCTTCGATCGCGCCAAAGATGCTGTGACCCTTGGCGTCGCGCATGTCGATGCGCACCACATCACCGAAACGCAGGAACGGGGTTTTCGCCTCGCCGCCGGCGATCATTTCGATCATGCGCTGTTCGGCGATGCACGAATAGCCGCGCCCGCCCTGGCTGCACGGACGGCCTGGCGAGCCATCGGCTCCGCGGTTGGAGACGGTGCCCGAACCGATGATCGACCCCGCCCCGACCCGGCGGGTCTTGGCCAGGTGCGCGATCAAGGTGCCGAAATCGAACGTGCATTCCTCGCCCGCTTCGGCGCGGCCGAAGGCCTGACCGTTGAGATCGACGGCGAGCACGTGGTTGAGCTTGCCGCCCGACCAGGCTTCACCCAGTTCGTCCGGAGTTACAAAGACCGGCGAGAAATGCGTCGCGGGCTTGGACTGGACAAAGCCAAAGCCCTTGGCCAGCTCGCCTGGGATAAGGTTGCGCAGCGACACGTCGTTGACCAGCCCGACCAGCCGCACGTGGCCCAGCGCGTCCTGCGCCGACACGCCTTGCGGCACGTCGTCGGTGACCACGCAGATCTCGGCCTCCATGTCGCAGCCCCAGGCCTCGTCGGCCAATGTGATCGGCGCGCGCGCGCCGCGCAGGTCGTCGCTGCCGCCCTGGTACATCAGCGGATCGTGCCAGAAGCTGTCGGGCAGTTCGGCCCCGCGGGCCTTGCGGACCAGCTCGACGTGATTGACGTAAGCGCTGCCATCGGCCCACTGATAGGCGCGCGGCAAGGGCGCAGCGACTTCGCGTTCGTGGAACCGTTCGCGCGGGATCGCGCCGTGTTCCAGCTCGGTCGCCAGCGCTTCAAGCAGCGGAGCGTAGAGCTCCCAATCGTCGAGCGCGGCCTGCAGTGTGGGCACCAGGTGGTCGGCTGGCGTGTACCAGGCGAGGTCCTTCGAGACGAGGACCAGCCGCCCGTCGCGGCCATGGGGCATTGAGGCCAGTTTCATGGGGCTGTCATTCCTTGCTAGCGGACTGCTCGCGAATACGCGCCAGCAGGTCCTTGAAAGTCTTGCGTTCGGAGGCGCTCAGCGCGCCGAACAGTTGCTGTTCCATCTTGAGCGCGATCGGCATGATCGCGCCGTGAACCTCACGTCCTGTCGCGGTCAGCTCGAGGTGGTGCGAGCGCCCGTCGCGGGCATTGGGGCTGCGCGCGATCAGGGCGCGCTCCTCCAGTACCTTGCAGGCGCGGTTGACCGCAACCTTGTCCATCCGGGTCGCGCCGACCAGCTCGCGCTGGGTATGAGCGCCGCTGTCACCCAGCACCGCCATGACCCGCCATTCGGGGATCTTCAGGCCAAAGCGCGATGAATACTCGGCCGCGATCCGGTCGCTCACCGCATTTGAGGTGATCGACAGCAGGTAGGGAAGGAAATCGGCGAGGCTGGCCTGCTTGGCGCTCATGAACTGGTTCCTGTTGCAACCAGTTTGCTAGGAGGCAAGTCAAGAAAGCGCAATGGCCGAAGTCAATTTTTGACCGCCTCGGGCGCGGCCTTGGCAAAGGCCGACAGTTCGCGCAGCGCCGCGTCAATCCGGACCAGCCTGGGCAAGCCATCCAGCGGCAGATCGAAGCGCCGGGCGCTGTACATCTGCGGGACCAGGCAGATATCGGCAAGATTGGGCGTCTGGCCGCCGAACAGGCCATCGTCAGGCGCTGCAGCTTCAAGCGCGGCCAGGCCGTCACCCAGCCAGCGGTGCAGCCAGCCACTGATCGCCGCCGCATCCTGCCCCATCTCATCGCGCAGGAAATTCTGCACCCGCAGGTTTTGCAAAGGATGGATCTCGGAAGCGATCGTCAGCGCCTGAGCCCAGGTGCGGGCTCGCGCGATCGGATCGGCCGAGAGCAGCGGCGGCTTGGGAAAACGGTTGTCGAGGAAATCGATGATCGCCAGCGATTGGCTGATCCGCGCTCCGTCGATCTCCAGCAGCGGGATCAGGCCAAGCGGATTGAGCGCACGAAACTCCTCCCCGCGCTGATCACCAGCCGCCAGATCGACCTTTTCGGAACGATAAGACAGGCCTTTGAGATTGAGCGCGATCCGCACCCGGTAGGCCGCGCTTGAGCGCCAGTAGTCGTAGAGGACGATCTCAGCCATTCAGCACCCGCCCGGCCACTGCCTGCAGTTTCGCCACCAGCGCCGGATCACGCGCGGCGGGCGCGGTCATCACCGCGTGCTCCAATGCCTGGTCGATCGGGCTGGGGCTGCGGCTCTTGGGCAGTGATTTGGCAAAAGCGCGCAATACATTTGCGGCCTGCTCCACATTGCGTTTCATCACCGCCATGATTTCGCCCGCATCGGCCTCATCACCGTCGCGCCAGCTGTCAAAGTCGGTGACCATGCCCAGCAATGCATAAGGCAGCTCGGCCTCGCGGGCGAGGCGCGCTTCGGGCATGGCGGTCATCCCGATCACGTCTCCGCCCCATTTGCGGTAGAGCTTGCTCTCCGCCCGGGTCGAAAACTGCGGCCCTTCGATCGCTACATAGCAGCCACCGGCATGGATCGTGGCCTCTTCGTCCTTGGCCGCTGTGACCAATCCGGCGCTGAGCCGCGGGCAGACCGGATCGGCCAGGCTGACGTGGGCGACCAGCCCGGGGCCGAAGAAACTGCCGGGCCGCCCGCTGGTGCGGTCGATGAACTGGTCCACCGCAACGAAATGCCCCGGCACCATGTTGGGATTGAGCGAACCGATTGCCGACAGCGCGACCAGGTCGGTCACGCCGCTGCGTTTGAGCACGTCGATGTTGGCACGGTAGTTGACTGCCGATGGCGGCACCGCATGGCCGGGTCCATGGCGCGGCAGGAAGGTAAAGCGCACGCCTTCAAGCGTGCCGGTGGTGACCGCAGCCGAGGGCAGGCCGAACGGGCTGGCCACTTCGATTTCCTGCGCGCTGTCCAGCCCGATCCCGGCTGCCAGGCCCGAACCTCCGATTACCCCGATATGCCAGTTTTGAGTCATTGTCAGGCGAGGATACCCGCCATGATGAAGTCAATGCAATGCTCGCGATAACGATCGCGCAGTTCCTCGGTCAGCGCCTCGGTATCGTAGCAATGCTTGAGCACCAGCCGCGAGGAGAAGAACCGGTCGCAGGCCCCGGTGGTGGTGAAATAGAACATCTGCGGGTCGACGTCGCGGAACACGCCCTGCTTCACCCCGTCCTTGATCAGCTTGTCGTAAGCCCGGCTGAGCGGGGTGAGGTAGGAATCGGCAATCCGGTGCGCTTCATCGGGATCGCTTTCGCGCACCAGCCGCATCAGCAGGCGGTTGAGGTAAGGCGTCTGGTAATAGGTATCGACCACTTTGCCGATATGGTGGCGCAGCCGCGCTTCGGGATCCCAATCTTTGGCCAGCAGCGCATCGACTGCCTGGATGATCCCGGCCATGTCGCGATCGAGCAGGGCTTTCATCAAACCGGCCTTGTTGCCGAAGTAGTACTTCACCAGTGCCGAATTGAGCCCCGAACGCAGCGACAGCTCGCTGAGCGAGATATCGACAATATCGCCTTCGCGCATGATGTCCGACGCGGTTTGCAGCAATTGCTCGCGCGCGCCTGCAGGCGCTTCGGTTACTGCGTCTTGCGCCAGAGTGCTCATGAGTACGGCGGCTCCCCTCCCCACCACGGATAGAAATCAGGCATATCCTCAGAAACCCGTAGCGGAAAGGCAGGGGCACGCTTTTCAAGGAAGCTTTGCACACCTTCCTTGGCATCGGCGCCTTTGGACAGGCGGTAGATCGCCCGGCTATCGACCTTGTGCGCCGCCATCGGGTGATCGCCCGAAGGAATGCGCCACAGCATCGCCCGGGTCATCGCGACCGAAACGGCCGAGGTATTATCGGCAATCTCGCGCGCGAGCCCGCGCGCTGCGTCGATCAGTTCGCCCTGGGGGTGAACCGAACGCACCAGCCCGCCCTTCAGCGCTTCCTCGGCCCCGAAGATCCGTCCGGTCATGCACCATTCGAGCGCCTGATTGATCCCGACGATCTTGGGCAGGAACCAGCTGCTGCAAGCCTCGGGCACGATCCCGCGGCGGGCGAAAACGAAGCCGTAGCGGGCGTTGTCGCTGGCGAGGCGGATATCCATCGGCAGTTGCATGGTTGCGCCCACGCCCACCGCCGCGCCGTTGCAGGCCGAAATCAGCGGTTTTTTCGACTGGTAGAGCCGCAGCGTCAGCAGCCCGCCGCCATCGCGGACGCGCGGATCGGACAGGTCCTCGACCGCCTCGGAGTTCGAGAAGACCGCGCGGCCATCGTCCGGCGTCAGGTCGGCCCCGGCGCAAAAGGCGCGTTCGCCCGCACCGGTGAACACCACCGCGCGCACCGCATCGTCGGCGTCGGTGCGGTCCATGGCATCGATGATCTCGTCCATCATCGTGCCGGTGAAGGCATTCATCTTGTCCGGCCGGTTGAGCGTCAGCGTGGCGATGCCTTCAGCGATGTGAAGATCGATCTGCGAGTAACCCATGCTTTGCTCTCCCGATCTCAATTTTTAAATAGGGACAGTCCCTAATTAACGAGGGGCCATGCGGATGGCACCGTCCAGACGAACGTCCTCGCCGTTGAAATAGCCGTTTTCGATCATGGTCAGCGCAAGCTGGGCATATTCGGCCGGCTGGCCCAGGCGTTTGGGATAGGGCACCGAAGCGCCCAGCGCGTCGCGCACGTTTTGCGGCGCGCCGGCCAGCAGCGGGGTGTCGAAGATGCCCGGCAGGATGGTGTTGATGCGGATATTCTCGTTCGAGAGGTCACGCGCGATCGGCAGGGTCATGCCGACAACGCCCGCCTTCGAGGCCGAATAGGCGACCTGGCCGATCTGGCCGTCTTCGGCCGCGACCGAAGCGGTGTTGACGATCGCGCCGCGGTCGCCGTCTTCCTGCGGATCGAGCGTGAGCATCCCCGCCGCCGACATCGCGATGCAGCGGAAAGTGCCGACCAGGTTGATCTGGATCAGCCAATCGAAAGCGCTGGGCGGATAGAACTTGATCGAGCCGTCTTCCTTGGAGCGGCTGGCGGTCTTCATGGCGGCACCGGTGCCGGCGCAGTTGACCAGCACGCGCTCTTGCCCATGGGCTTCGCGGGCCTTGGTAAAACCGGCCGCGACGCTGTCATCGCTGGTCACGTTCACTTCGCAGAAGATCCCGCCGATTTCCTGGGCCAGGGCCTCGCCCTTTTCGGCCTGGAGGTCAAAGATCGCGACCTTAACGCCCTTGGCGGCGAGCGCGCGGGCGGTTGCGGCACCGAGGCCCGAGGCTCCGCCGGTGACGACCGCGGCAACAGTGTTGTCGAGTTTCATGTCCAAAATTCCTTCAAATCTAACCCGTTCGCCCCGAGCGCAGTCGAGGGGCTGCGTTTGCGGCTGTCCCTCGACTTCGCTCGGGACGAACGGACTTGGGTTGGCATTCCTATTGAATCAGCACATTTCGACGATGGTGACATTGGCGACACCGCCGCCTTCGCACATCGTCTGCAAACCATACTTCTTGCCGCGCGCCTTCAGCGCATGGAGCAGCGTCGCCATCAGTTTGGTGCCCGAAGCGCCCAGCGGGTGGCCCAGCGCGATCGCGCCGCCGTTGACGTTGAGCTTTTCGGGGTCCGCCCCGGTATGCTTGAGCCAGGCCAGCGGGACCGAAGCGAAAGCCTCGTTGACTTCGTAAAGGTCGATATCGCCGATTGTCATGCCAGCGCGCTGCAAGGCCTTGTCGGTCGCGAACAGCGGTTCCTCCAGCATGATCACCGGATCGCCGGCGGTCACCGTCAGGGTGTGGATCCGCGCCAGCGGGGTCAGGCCATAACGCTTGAGCGCTTCTTCGGAGACCACCAGCGCCGCCGAAGAGCCGTCGCAGATCTGGCTTGAGGTCGCCGCAGTCAGCGAGCCGCCTTCGTTGATCAGCTTGACCCCGGCGATGCCTTCCAGCGTGGCATCGAAGCGGATCCCTTCGTCCACGGTGTGCATCGCCTTGCCTTCGGGGGTGTCGATCTCGATCGCCACGATCTCGTCATTGAAGGCCCCGGCCTGGGTGGCGGCGATGGCCTTCTGGTGGCTGGAAAGGCCAAACCGGTCGAGGTCATCCTTGGTTAGGCCGTGCTTGCCCACCAGCATTTCCGCGCCGGCGAACTGGCTGAACATCACGCCCGGGAACTTCTCTTCCAGCCCGGGCGATTTGTAGTGCCCCAGCCCTTCCTTCATATGGAACATCGCATTGCTGCCCATCGGCACGCGGGTCATGCTTTCAATGCCCGCAGCGATCACCACGTCCTGCACGCCCGACATCACTGCCTGCGCGGCGAACTGGATCGCTTGCTGCGACGAGCCGCACTGGCGGTCGATCGTTACCGCCGGGGTCGATTGCGGCAGCAGCTTGCTGGCCAGCACCGCATTGCGGCCCACCTGCATGGCCTGCTGCCCGGCCTGGGTCACGCAGCCCATCACCACGTCGTCGATTCCGGCTGGATCGATCCCGCTGCGCGCCACGATCGCATCGAGGCTGGCCGCGGCCAGGTCCACAGGGTGCACCCCTGCAAGCCGCCCGCCGCGGCGTCCGCCAGCGGTGCGCACTGCATCAACAATATAGGCTGTAGCCATGACTCTTCGATTCCTCATGCTGGATTGTTTAATCGATCGATTAAGGCGCTACCGATTGAGCGTCAAGCTGTGGCAAATTGACAACAATCCCCCGCGAAAAGTTGCTTGAACCTGTTCAAGAATTGCCAGCGCCTGCCAGTTCTTTCAGGGATGCACCATCCGGCTCTGCGTGCAGGGTCTGACAGCGGTTATCAGGGGACTGGGCGTCGCTGCCTTTTCAGGAAATTCCCGCCGGGGGCGGGTTTGGGACCAAGGGGCTTAAATATATGAAATTTTTCCGTAAATCAGCACTTTCGAGCGCGACCTGCCTGCAAAGCGCCGCCTTTGCAGTGGCCATGGTCGGCCTTCCGGGGATCGCCCAGGCGCAAGACGCCGCTCCCGCCGATTCGGCTCAGTGCGCTGACGAAAATGCCAACAGCATCTGCGATGCCGACGAAAAGAAGGACCTGGTGGTCACCGGCTCGCGCCTGACCCGTCCGACGCTGGTTTCTTCCGTGCCGCTGACTTCGGTCACCCCGGACGAAGTGTTGGGTTCGGGCAAGGTCTCGCTGGGTGACGCGCTGAATGACCTCCCCTCGCTGCGTTCGACCTTCTCGTCGGGCAACTCGAGCCGCTTCATTGGCACCGCCGGTCTGAACTTCCTCGATCTGCGCGGCCTCGGCACCTCGCGGACGCTCGTGCTCGTCAACGGCCGCCGCCACGTCGCGGGTTCGGCCGGCGACAACCGCGTTGACGTCAACACAATCCCGTTCGACCTGGTCGAGCGCATCGACATTGTCACCGGCGGCAACTCGGCGATTTACGGATCGGACGCGGTGGCCGGCGTGGTCAACCTCGTGATGCGCCGTGACTTCGACGGATTTTCGCTGAAGGGCCAAGGCGGCATTTCGTCGCGCGGTGACCGCGGCACCTATTTCGGTTCGGCGATCTTCGGGCGCAATTTTGCTGACGGTCGCGGCAACATCACCTTGTCGGCAGAATACTCGCGGCAACAACCGCTCTATTTCAGAAACCGCGATGCTCAGACCGGTGCTTACAGCGGGCGCTGTCAGTATCAGACGGTCGATGTGACCGGCGGCGAGCCGGCCGCGGGTGATGGCATCTTCGACACCGAATTTATGTGCGGCGTTCGCAACGGGACGATCTCTGACAACGGCACTGTCAGCGCCGCCACTGGTATTGGGGAGTGGCTCCGTTTCGATAATGATGGCAATCTCGTCCGCGACACTTTCACGCGGAATTTCGAAGGCGTTGGCAGCTTCAACGGAATCGGCGGCCTGGGACTCGGATCCACCTTGCGCAATACCGGCATCATGCTGGCCGAGGTTGACCGCTATGCGTTCAACGTGATGGGCCACTTGGATGTTTCCGATGCCTTCCGGCCGTTTATCGAAGCCAAGTATGTTCGGGTTGATGCGTCGGGCGAAGGCCAGCCGAGCTTCACGCAGGGGGCGTCGATCAACAACTTCGGAACCTATCCTCTTGCAGGCGATCCGCGCCGGGCTTCCGGACCCGTCTTCCGCTGCGATAACGGTTTCCTCTCGGCTCAGAACCTCACTACTCTGCGCAGTCTTGGGCTTTGCGCCGCAACCACTGCTGGAACGACTATCCCTGGGTCGGCGGTTCTGCGCGGTTCGACTGCTCAAACCATGACGGTATCGCGGTTCAATACCGACTTTGGTGGCCGCCGCTTTGACGTTACCCGTGAAACCTGGCGGATCGTCGCTGGGGTTGAAGGGACCTTCAACGACGACTGGAAATACGAAGTTTCGGCCAACTATGGCCGCTTTGATACGCTGGGCTTCAACCAGAACAACCTGCGTACGTTCGCTCTCGACCGCACGCCGGATGGGTACCTGCTGGCCACCGATGCGATCGTTGCACCGGCCACCTTTACCGGAACCAACTTCGTTAACAACGCGGCCGGCCAGCGCGTGATCTGCCGGGTCAACGAAACGACGAATGCCCGGCCAGACTGCGTTCCGTTCAACACCTTCGGTCGCGGGGTTTACGATCCGCGCGCCTTCGCCTTCAGCCATGTCGACAACACGACCAAGGAATTCGCCGACCAGATGGTCTTCTCGGCGAGCCTTTCGGGCGATCTCTCGCAGCTGTTCGAACTGCCGGGCGGACCGATTGCATTCGCTGTGGGTGCTGAATACCGCCGCGAACGTTCGGGTGTCGACTATGATGCTCTGACCAGCTCGGGCGGCACCTTCCTCAACGCGCTTCAGGATTTCGCGCCGCCTAACCTGGAAGTGAAGGACGCATTCGGGGAAATCAGCCTCCCGTTTGTGAAGGATGCTCCAGGCTTCAAAGAACTTACTATCAACCTGGCGGGCCGCGTTTCCGACTATAACAACCGAACCGGCACGGTTTCCGCCTATAACGTGCAAGCGATCTGGGCACCGGTTTCCGATGTCCGCTTCCGGGCCGCGTACGCCACCTCGGTGCGTGCGCCGACCCAAGGCGATCTCTATGCATCGGCAAACCAGAACTTCCAGTCGATCACCGATCCGTGCAACCAGACCGCCATCTTGGCTGGCGCCAATCGCACCGCGAACTGCGCTGCGGCAGGCGTCCCCACGACGATCAACGCGGCATTCATCACGGCCTGTACCGGCATTGCACCTCCAAGCAGCTTGGTATTGGGCAACCCCTGGTTCAATTGCATTGCCAATGCGCGTACTGTTGCTACGCAAACTGCCGGCAACCCGAACCTTGAAGCCGAGCGTGGCAAGAGCTTGACGATCGGTGTGGTGATTGAACCCAGCTTTATCCCTGGGCTAAACTTCACTGTCGACTGGTACCGGATTCGCGTTAACAACCTGATCGCGGCTCTGGCTGGGCAGACTATTGCTAACCTGTGCTACGATTCGGATGTCGGGATTGCGGCCAGCCCCTACTGCACGTCGATCACGCGTGACCCGACGACCGGCTTCTTTGGTTCTCCGGCGCTGATTCAGAGTGGGTTTAACTTTGCAGCACAGCGCACCGAAGGGATGGACTTCGATCTCAGCTATCGCCGGACCTTTGACAATGGTGACAAGCTGAGCGTCCGGTTTATCGCCACCCGCGTTCAGCAGCTTGACAACTACCTCGACGTGCTGAACCCGCACGTACCGAACCGTCAGCTTTCCGAACTGGGCGATCCGCAGTGGTCGGCTGCCTGGAACATCGGCTACGACTTCGGCGATTGGGATATTCTCTATTCGGGCCGCTGGATTGGGAAGCAGGTCGTTGCTGCTGCTTACGAAACGCAGAATAGCTACATCGGCCTCTGCCCGACGTCAGGGGTCACGCCAAACACTGGCGGGGCACTGAACGGCACTGCAGTGCCCTGCACGGCCGGCTCGTTGGTGCGCATTGCCCCGAACAATGCCGATGCTCTCCCCGATGTGTGGTATTCCAACTATACGTACCACGACATCCGGATTGGCTTTGACATTGACAAGCGCTTCCGTTTCTACGCAGGCGTGTCGAACCTCTTCGACAAGCTGCCGCCGAAGGATCTGCTCGGAACCATTGGTGGTGAACCGTACGACAGCTTTGGCCGGAACTTCTTCGCTGGCTTCAACGTAGACTTCTGATCGTAAGCTAAACTAAGCGTCTGGGGCGGCAAGGCGAACAGCTTTGCCGCCCCTTTTCGTCTGTTTCGACTGTGCCGCGAGGTCAGAGACGCTTGAAGCCCCCGTAGCGGAGCCAAAAATTCTAGCTTGTCGCGCCAGGCTTCCCGTTGTCCTGCAACAAAGTGCTTCTCAGCTTGGCGACGACCGCGTCGGCATCAGGCGCATTGACCGCGATCCAACCTTGCGCTTGCGCGATCTCCGCCGTGATTTCTGCCGCCACCGCTTCGCGTCGCGCCACCCTCGCCGCGTTGTCGAAGCCATGCTGCGGGTTTTTCGAGTATGTGTTAAACAACGGCCCGGTAGTTAGGGTTTCGACCTTGCGCGCTTCTGCCGGCTGATCAAACACGCGCGCTGCCGCTTGCAGGGTCGCGCCGGGTCTGGCGAAAAATACCTCGGCCTCCAAACTGCGCGCCTGCGGCCACGTCTCCAACGCCGCAACGAACCGCCGGAGCTGCGCAATCCACAGAAGCGCTGCTCGTTCTGCATCGTCCGTCGGCAAGGGTTCACCAAGCGCAATGCCAAGCTGGTCCGTCACCCCGCGCAACCAGGCCCGATGGTTGTCGCTGCGCAGGATCGCCAGGAGATAATCCTCCAGTGTGCTCCACAGGAAGACCGCGCGCGCCTCAGGCTGGGCAGCGACAATCCGGTCGAGCATGAAGTTGACCGGGACATTGGCCTTGACCAGGCTGGGCCCGTCCCCCGGATAGCGCCGCGAGAGCAGCGCGAGCACCGCAGGCAGCAGCGATGGGTCAGGCTGCAAGGCCAGCTGCCGCAGCGCCAGTGGCTCACGCAGCACCAGCGCGCCGCCCAGTTCATCGAGCGCGCGGGCCAGCAGGGTCGATCCGCAATGGGCAACGTGAAAGATCCAGCCCAGCGGCTGGGCCGGCGGCGCCGCCCCAGCGAGCGCAGCAACCGGCACTCGCCAGCCGCCCTCGCCCGCGGGCGAAATCCGGTGATCGAGGAAGATCGAGCGGCGATAGGCTGCGCGGTCCATGGGCACCAGCACCGCCTCGCCGCCTTCCAGCGCGTGCAGGTAGGCATCAGGCGTGGCGAGCAGCTGCGCGTGGGTCTGGTCCATGGCTGCGGGCATAGCCGAGCGCGGCCATTTGCGCTATCACCCGGCCATCGTGGCCAAGTTCCATCTCCCCCGTCCCGGTCAGCCTTTCGTGGTGGTCGTACCCGAAGGGGCAGAGCGCCTGGATGATCTGGACCGCGAAACAATCATCGCGCACTACCGCCAGCACGGCGCTCTGCTGCTGCGCGGCTTCGGCACCGCGCTGAACCAGTTCGGCAACTTCGCCTGGCGGCTGTGCAAGACCGCGGTGGTCAATGAAACCCCGGGCCGCGCACCGCTCGATCCGGCCCGGCTGGTTTACGGCGTCGATGGCGGCGTGCAGGCCTTTGCGCTCCATCCCGAGATTTCGCGCGAGCCGTGGAAGCCGGATGTCGCCATGTTTGCCTGCCTCTCACCGCCGGGCCAGGGCGGCTACACCACGCTGTGCGACGGGACCCAGCTGGTCCGCTCGCTGCCAAGCGAAGTACGCGAGGGACTGACCGATCGCTGGCTGGTCTATCCCAATGCCGTCTGGCCGGAATTGCTCGAGCTCTGGCTCGGCACGCGCGAACCCGATGACGCGCTGCTGGCCGATCCGCCGCCCACATGCCCCTTCACTTTCAAGCGAATCGCCGATGGCCGGATCGCGCGGTTCTATTCGGCCCCGGCGCTGCACAAGCCGATGTTCGCCGACGATCTGGCTTTCGGCAATTTCCTGCTGTTCGCCCGGTTCGTCAACGGACGCGGCGACTTCCCGCTGCTCGACGATCTGCGCCCCGTGCCCGAAGAATGGCTGCAAGCGATCAAGGCTGCTGCCGATCCGCTGACCGTGGCGATCCGCTGGCAGCAGGGCGACGTGCTGATGCTTGACAATACCCGCTTCATGCACGGCCGCACCGCAATAACCGATCCCGACGAACGCGTGATCGCGACCTTCTTCGGCTATCTCGATTTCGCCCAGCCGGCCGCGCACGAAATGCCCGATCCGATCTGGCGGCGGATCAACTTCGAACCGCCGCGCCCGCCCGACTATTTGCTGCAGGGGCGCTGAGCGGCCCTAGCTGACCTTCATCGTCAGGGCGCCGTCGCCTTCGTCGATTGTGACGGTGGCGCCATCGGGGATCTCCCCGCCGAGCAGCTTTTCCGCCAGCGGATCCTGAAGATAGCGTTGCACCGCGCGCTTGAGCGGCCGCGCGCCATAGACCGGATCGTAGCCGACCCGGCCCAGCCAGCGCTTGGCCGCATCGCTCAGCTCAATCGTGATCTTGCGGTCCTTGAGCAGACCCGCCACCCGCCCGACCTGGATTTCGACGATCGGGGCCATGTGTTCCACGCCCAGGCGATGGAACAGGATGATCTCATCCAGCCGGTTGAGGAATTCGGGGCGGAAATGCCCGCGGACCACTTCCATCACTTGCGGCTCGACCGAATCGACGTCCTGATCGTCTTCCAGGTTGGCAAGGTACTGGCTGCCCAGGTTGCTGGTCAGGATGATCAGCGTGTTGGTGAAATCGACCACGCGGCCCTGCCCGTCGGTCAGGCGGCCATCGTCGAGCACTTGCAGCAGCACGTTGAACACGTCGCTGTGCGCCTTCTCGACCTCGTCGAACAGCACCACCTGATAGGGCCGGCGCCGCACCGCTTCGGTCAGCACCCCGCCCTCTTCATAGCCGACGTAGCCCGGCGGCGCGCCAATCAGCCGGGCGACCGAGTGCTTCTCCATGAATTCGCTCATGTCGATCCGCACCATCGCGGTGTCGTCGTCGAACAGGAACCCGGCCAGCGCCTTGGTCAGTTCGGTCTTGCCGACGCCCGTGGGCCCCAGGAACAGGAAGGAGCCGAGCGGGCGATTGGGGTCCTGCAAGCCGGCGCGCGCGCGGCGCACGGCCTTGGATACGGCGACCACCGCATCGCTCTGCCCGATCACCCGCTTGCCGATGACCTCTTCCATCTTGAGCAGCTTTTCGCGCTCGCCCTGCATCATCCGCTCGACCGGGACGCCGGTCCATTTGGCGACGACCGAGGCAATATCCTCGGCGGTCACCTCTTCGCGCAGCAGCGCATTCTCGGAGACGGTCTGGGCTTCGGCGAGCTGCTTTTCGAGCGCCGGGATCGTGCCGTAGGACAGCTCGCCCGCCTTGGCCAGATCGCCCTGGCGCTGGGCCTGCTCCAGCTCGATCCGGGCATGGTCGAGCTTTTCCTTGATCTTGCCCTCGGCGGCGATCTTGTCGCGCTCGCCCTGCCAGCGCACGGTCAATGCCGCGGACTGCTCTTCGAGCCCGGCGAGCTCTTCCTTGAGCGCAGCCAGCCGGTCCTTGGAGGCCTGGTCGGTCTCTTTGGCGAGCGCCATTTCCTCGATCTTGAGCTGGATGATCCGCCGGTCGAGCACCTCGATTTCCTCGGGCTTGCTCTCCACTTCCATCCGGATCCGGCTGGCCGCCTCGTCCATCAGGTCGATCGCCTTGTCGGGCAGGAAGCGGTCGGAAATGTAGCGGTTGGAGAGCGTCGCGGCGGCGACGATCGCGCTGTCGGTGATCCGCACCCCGTGATGCAGCTCGTAGCGGTCCTTGAGGCCGCGCAGGATGCTGATCGTGTCCTCAACCGTCGGCTCGCCCACGAACACCGGCTGGAACCGGCGTTGCAGCGCCGGGTCTTTTTCGACGTGCTTCTGGTATTCATCGAGCGTGGTCGCGCCGATGCAGTGCAGCTCGCCGCGCGCCAGCGCGGGCTTGAGCAGATTGGAGGCATCCATCGCCCCTTCGCTCTTGCCTGCGCCGATCAGGGTGTGCATCTCGTCGATGAACAGGATGATCTCGCCCTCGGCGCCCTTGACCTCGTCAAGCACGGCTTTCAGCCGCTCCTCAAATTCGCCGCGATACTTCGCGCCCGCAATGAGCGAGCCCATGTCGAGGCTCATCAAGCGGCGGTCCTTGAGGCTGTCGGGCACGTCGCCATTGGCAATGCGCAGCGCAAGCCCTTCCGCGATCGCGGTTTTGCCGACGCCCGGCTCGCCGATCAGCGCCGGATTGTTCTTGGTTCGGCGGGCAAGAATCTGGATTGTGCGGCGGATTTCCTCGTCGCGGCCGATCACCGGATCAAGCTTGCCGTCGCGCGCGGCTTGCGTCAGGTCGCGAGCGTATTTCTTCATCGCGTCATAGGCGTTTTCGGCACTGGCGTGGTCCGCCGTGCGCCCGCCGGTCAGCTCCTGGATCGCGGCCTCGAGCGCCTTCACATCGACCCCGGCCGCCTTGAGCGCCTGTCCCGCCGCATTGGTCTGGACCATGGCCAGCGCCTGGAGCATGCGCTGGACCGAGACATAGCTGTCCCCCGCCTTGGCCGAAAGCTGCTCGGCCTGATCGAGTATGCGAACCGAATCGTTTTCCAGCCCTGGCGCGGCCTGCGCGCCGCTGCCCGACACAGCGGGGATCTTGGCCAGAGCCTCATCGACCTTGGCCTGAGCAATCTGCACATTGCCGCCCGCGCGCTGAATCAGCCCGGCGGCCATGCCTTCGTTGTCTTCGAGCAGCGCCTTGAGGATGTGTTCGGGCGTGATCCGCTGGTGGCTCATCCGCACCGCAACGGTCTGGGCCGATTGCAGAAAACCCTTGGCGCGGTCGGTAAATTTCTCGAGGTTCATGGTGTATCAGCCTCCTGTTACACCCGAAGGTAGTGTTGCCAATGCGCAACACAAGAGGCAAGACAAAGAAAAAGGGCGGCCCACCGCTTGGCAGGCCGCCCCCTTCCCTGTCCTTGACCTCGATCAGCGGGTGCCGATCGTGTCAGCCGGAGCCGCCGGATCGCCGCTGACCACACCGCCGTTGGCCGGAACGCTGCGGGCCAGCAGGATGCCGGCCAGGTGCGGGGCCGCCATCGAGGTGCCCGAGATGGTGTTGTAACCACCCGAGAGCCAGGTCGACTTGATCGCCGAGCCGGGTTCGGCATAGTCGATCGGCGGGTTGCCGTAGTTCGAATAGGTTGCCCAACGGTCGCCGCTGGCGAATGCCGAAACGGTGAAGACGTTGTTGCCATTGGCCCGCGCGGGCGAATTGTTGTTGGCGTGGTCGCTTTCGTTGCCGGCCGCGAGTGTGAACTTCACGCCGCCTGCCGCGGCATTGACCACCGCGGTATCGAGCGCGGCCGAAACCCCGCCGCCCAGGCTCATGTTGGCGACATCGCCCGGCGCGCCGTTGGCGGCGACATATTCGACGCCTGCGATCACGCCCGAGTTGGAGCCCGAACCGCGGCGGTCAAGCACGCGGACCGAAACAACCCGTGCGCCCGGCGCAACGCCAATCACCCCGATGGTGTTATCGCGCGCAGCGATAGTGCCCGCAACGTGGGTGCCATGGCCGTTCTGGTCCTGCGCCGTGGTGGTTCCGCCCAGGAAGCTGCGGCTGCGCGCCACATCGACGTTGAGATCGGGGTGAGTGAGGTCGATCCCGCTGTCGATCACCCAGGCGGTGCCGAAGGTGCCGGCAGCGCCGCCGTTGACGCGGGCGATGCCCCAGGGGGTTTCCTGCGGCGGCTGGGTGCCACCGCCACCGCCCGGCTTCGCGTCGATCCGGATCGGCGGAGCGGCCATCA
>Ga0073920_1000109_pt1 | contig 16058 bp, 13 predicted proteins | sample GWRWT4_2Sept14_2_FD_70953 | JGI IMG/M metagenome (GOLD analysis project Ga0073920, IMG submission 70953) | Sand microcosm microbial communities from a hyporheic zone in Columbia River, Washington, USA - GW-RW T4_23-Sept-14 | ecosystem: Engineered > Artificial ecosystem > Sand microcosm >...
ATGGGCATACCGCATTGTGCTCTGGTGATCGGCATGACCGAGCACCTTGCCGACAGCGAACAGGTTGATCCCGGCATTGATCATGAAGCTGGCCGCAGAGTGGCGCAGGTCATGGATATGCAGGCCATCGAGCCCAGCTGCTGTTCTCGCCGTGTCCCAAGGGTGCTTGATGCAGGTGAATGGCTTTCGCGTCTTCGGGTTGGGTATAAGCCAAGGGCAGTTCTCGAACCGAGGCAACTGGTCGATGATGTCGAGCGCCGCTTGCGACAACGGAACCCACCGCGCCTTGCCGGTCTTGGACATGGGGATGAGCCACATCTTCCGATCCAGATAGACGTGCTCCCATTTGGCATCGAGCAGTTCACGCTTTCGCGCGCCGGTGAGCAGCAGCAGTCCGACGATGTTGCGCAGTTGCGGATTAATCGATGCTTCTGTCGCCTTCAGCAGTCGCCCTGCTTCCTCCGTTGTCAGGAACCGCTCTCGGGCATTGTTGAACTTCGGACGGGCAATGCCGCGCACCGGATTGAACTTCACGCCGGGTGTCTGCCACCGAAGCGCCAGCTCGAACGAGCGATTGAACGTGATCCGGATTTTCTCGACCGTGGCCGGTGCCCTCCCCTCTTTCCGGAGTTCGGCAAGCCATTTGGCGATGTCCTGGGTCTTGATTTCATCCAGGCGTTTCTTCCCCCATTTCGGGCGAAGGTGAACGCGCAGTACGGCCTCGGTGTTGCCGGGATTCTTGGAATAGGTTTTCACATAGTCGTAGTGCTGGTCGGCAAGCTCGTCATAGGTCGGGATAGCCTTCTTTTCCGCCTTCTTGACGGCTGGATCACCGCCCATGAGCACTTCGGCACGCCATTTTCGGGCGACCTTTTGGGCATCGGCGAAGGTGACGTCGCCGTAGGGTGCGATCCGCCGTTGTTTGAGCTGGCCGTACTCGTTCTGATACCGGAACGTGTAGGTCTTCGTCCCGCTCGCTCGGCATTCGAGACAGAAGCCGATCGTGCTCTGGCAAAAGTAATCCGTCCGCGCCTTGCCAGGAAGGCAACTGGCCGTGAGACAGAAATCATGAGTTAGTTTTGATACTTTGGGCATGGAATTTTCCTTCATGCTTGAAATGGTTGTTTGGATGCTGCCGCGCACAGTGCCCCTACGGACCGAGAGGGTCCGATACGGAATGGTCGGGTTTCGGCTCCCAGCGCGGCTGGAGCGGCAATTTCGGGACGGTTCGGTGGCGAGCCACCCTCGGAGAGAGCCTGGCAGTCGGTTCAGATTTCCCAGTTTTTCGACGCCGTCAGGATTCCACTCTCGATCGACCTGGAATTCTGAATCGGCTGAAATTCTGATCAGTCTGGGAAATCAGGCCTGCGCCACGCGAAAGGCTAAGCAGCGCAAGCTGCGTTCGTTATCCTAAGGCTCGACTGCTCCCTCCGGAATCGATCAGCTCAAAGACCTTCGCCCCGCGTTCCTTGATGCAGTACTTCCAGCGATGTTGGGCCGGATCAGTTCCGGTGTATCGGTCAATGACTTCCATCGCGGCCCGCTTGCCGATGGTCGCCCTTCCAGCGACGGCCTTCGCCAGATCCATCTTTTTGGTGATGCCGTTCTCGATGCACCAAGCGACGTGATCAATCACGACGCTGTCCTCTAGCGCAGCCTCTCGTCGTTCGATCGCATCAAGTTGCTCAGGGTCGATCTCCCGTACCGAAGCCAGAAGCTGTTCGTAGCTTTCACACTGACCGTTCGCGAATGCGTAGGCCACCACATCCTTCGCCGGTCCACGTCGCTTAATCGCCTCAAACCTTATGACCTTCTCATTGCCGTTCGCGCCGAGCTCAAGCGGTGTCCCAAGATAGGCAGCATCAAAGTCCTCCAGCATGTCGCTGGTACCGGCGTAGACCAGCCGCCCATCAGGTCGAGCGTTCTTGTTCGTGTGTGCAAGAGCCACGACGGTCCCTCCCCCCATGACGTAGACCCGGCAAGCGTTGGCAAAGCGGCTCGCCTCGCGCTTGTGCATCAAGTCGACGAACTTTTTGGAAGTGTCGATGATGGTAAGGGTGTTAGCGGCATTCCTGCTCCGCCCCATTGCATCGAGCTTGCCTGCCAGTTCTTCGGCCTTGAAATCGTTCAGTCCCGGGCAAAGGGTATGAACCCCGAGGTCATCCATCAGCCTTAGCTTGTTGGCGAAGCCCATGCTGTTGTCGTCGGCGTTGATATAATAGACGTTGCCTGGAGTGATCCGCTGGGCTTCGACAGCTTCCAGCAAGAGCTTGAGGATCGTTGCTGTTTTGCCTCCATTGGGCGGTGCATAAATGAGCGTCGATTGACCAGCCAAGCAAAGCGATCCGAGCAATGGTTTTGGAGCAATGGCGGCTTCTTCGAACTCCGCAGCACGGCCACGCACACTGAGCTTTGCCAAGGGGGTGTCTGTTGCTTCGGGCGGCAGATCATGAACTTCGTAACTGTACCATTCATGCGATCGGGGAATAAGCGGAAGGTCAGCGATAGTGCTTGCCAGAAACCTTTCGTGACCAGGATCGTCAGTGTTCGGGACGAGGATGTCATACCCCGCTGCGGTACACACTATGCCAACCGGAAGGGGCAACGCTTGCGATGGCGGAAAGCCCGCATCGATCCGGAAAAAGTAGGTGGTGACATCACCAAACACCACAAGGCTTGGAGGTCCACCCAACCTTTTTACGATTGCAGTCAGCGCATCGCGGACCCGTTCGTCACCAGAGATTGCAATCACGCCTTCGGGAATGACGCAGCGGATCGCACCGCCTTGCTGCTCAGCCTTGAAGCCGCGCTCGACCCAGAGCTCGGTGGCCGAGTTTCTCTCACATGGCTGTACCGGGCTGCCTGGGTTGGTTTCGCCGGTACTGGGAAGCTGCAAAATTGGAGTTGGAAACAAATCTTTCGTTGAAATCATCTTTTTCCCTGTTCGATCTCTGGAACGACCGGCTCCAGAGCCGGAGATTCAATGTTCATAATGTGATCCTTTCGGTCGGCTCGCAGAGGCTTTCCCTCTGCACAGCATCGGGCTGACAGTAGAATTTTGGGTTGTAAACCAATGTCTTCATTATGATGGGAATTCTGAATGCAGCTTCTGCATGACGTGCTGACTCAGCTCGGCTAGGATACTCACCGGCCCTTGGCTGAAGGGCGAGCGAGGGGGTCTCCTGGACGCGCCGCACCGCTATCTTCGCCAAACGAAAACGCACCGAAGCGCAGAAAACGAAGGGATGCGAAGTCACTCACCATCCTGACGACCACCATTTGCGTCTTGCAGTGCGCAATGGCGGAAAGGAATTGAGGGACATCCTGCAAGCCCTACTCGACTAAAAGGGAACCGTTCAGCCCAACCTGATATTGGGCCGAGCAGTTCGTCGACAGATATTAAGATTGCTTGATGTGAAGCAAGACCCGCCTATATCTGTGTGCATTCAAGGGGGAATCTCATGGAAGCGACGCAGCGGACTCATACTGTCAAAGAACTGATTGAGCTTCGGAAGAATAGTATGCTCGCTGCGAACCCTGAGTATCAGCGCGGCGCAGTTTGGACAAAAACCCAACAAAAAAAGCTGATAGATTCTGTACTACGTGGTTACCCTCTTCCAGTCATCTATCTCCATCATATTAAGAAGGGCGTTGGAGAGTACGCGAGGGATGATTTTGAGATAATTGACGGTCAGCAGCGCATTAACGCAATATATGAGTTTTCTGAGGGGGCGTTTGCCCTGTTCGATCCCAAGAAAGACATCGAAGCTCGCTTCCCCGCATTCATCAGCGAACAAACGTGCCCTTGGGCACACCAGCGATTTGATCAGATCGACGCAGAGACGCGGGAGCGCTTTCTAGCGACGCCCATTCCCATCGCGATGATCGAAACTCATCAAACGAACGAAGTCCGGGACCTGTTCGTGCGGTTGCAAAGCGGTCTGCCCCTCAATCACCAAGAGACGAGGGACGCATGGCCGGGAAATTTCACCGATTTCATCTTGAAGATTGGCGGCAAGCCCGAGTTGCCTCGCTACCCAGGCCATCCATTCTTCTCAGAAATCCTGAAGATGAAGCCATCCGTTGACCGTGGAAAAACACGACAGCTCTCAGCGCAGATAGCGATGTTGTTTTTCACGAAGAGGGATCGGGGGCTTGATCGCCTGCCCGACATAAACTCAGAGTCGATTAGCGATTTCTACTATGCCAATTTGGACTTCGACCCCTTGTCTGCGAATGCGGAACGGCTCCGTAGCGTATTTGATCGAGCAAAAAATTTGCTCGCAAACGGGAAGCGGCCAAAGCTCCGGGCGCACGATGCTATTCACTTGATTCTTCTCATCGATTCCCTTCTCGATGATTACGCCCCAGAGTGGCAAGACCGGCTGCCAGCTGCACTAGATAAATTTCTAGAGAATTTTGCAAAATCGAAGGTAAATAATGATCATGGAATCGCTGATGAATTTTGGACGAAATATGGTCAATGGACGCGAGTAAATTCAGACAGAGGTGACGTTATAAATCGGAGACATCGATTCTACATTGAAAAAATGTTGGAGTACATGTCTCCCATGAAGTTCAAAGACCCTCAAAGGGTTTTTGGAGAGGTCGAGAGAACTATTTTGTATTTCAAGCAAGGCAAGAAGTGCCTTGTTTGTGATGGAGATGCAACTTGGGACGACATTGAAGTTCATCATGTTGAGGAACACCAGCACGGTGGACCAACCAGCATGGAAAATGGTGCGGTAGTACACAAGGCTTGCCATCCCAAAGGTTCTGAAAAGACTCAGGCCTTTGCCCAGAAGTTCGCCGAGTGGAAAGAAGCTAGCAAGATCAGCATACTTTGAACCAAGCTGACGCCAGATCCCGACTTGGCCTACAGTGAGCAGGAACCGCTCGACTGAGTTGATCCCCTTCGCTTGGTTTCTGCCAAACACGGTCTTGGGTTAGTCTACTCTCCTCCCTATTTTTTCGATGGGCGGGGCCAGTTCTCAATTCCTTGCAATGCGATATTTGCAGGCAAGCTTGGCGGCCCAACTCGCATTCGTCCGCCGAATTCAAGCGGCCTGCCCGGAATGCGCGATAACACTGATGACAATTGTCGATGATCAACATCTGGCGAGCGGGTGATCATTAGCGTGAAGTAAAATGCATTGATCATCACGCAGCGGAGCACCACCGAATTTTCGAGATTCACTCCAGGTAGCAACAATGGGCCGCAGCGGGCTGCGTCTGGATAGATGCGCTTTCTTTCGCCTGTTTCTTCGTTCAGCATTTCCACCGGGGCAACCGTCGCGAGATAGGCAGCCGCACCCACGGGAGAACATGGATATGGAGAAATGATCGTCTCACGATAGCGAGAAAGCTGCTCTACGTCCTGACCGGTCGTGCGTGCCGAGTTATATGAGATCTTAAGCAGCCAGCGCATCAAAAGGCTGTAATCGTATGTGAAGGTGACGACCGATCCACTTTCAACCCGCTTTCCAAATCGCCGGTCATACAGCTCACAAGCATGCGCATCCAAAACGCTCAAAGGGCCATTGTTGCATCGCGCGCAAACGTCAGCGATGACGAGGTCCCCCCGAAAAGTCTTGTTCGCCCGACCTGAATATTTGAGCCCAAAGCTGTCCCGCCGAAGGAAGCCACTCGGCCAGATGTGCTCACGCGTAAAAGGAGGGGGGGCATCACAATATGCACACGCTTTTTCCATCGACACATCATCCCGGCTACAGATTTGGACTAGACCGGAAATGGGTATAGCTTGGGTTAAGCTCGAATCCCTTGTTGAAGTGGCCCAAACTGGACCCAAGCCAGTTCCCGGCTCAAAGGCACTTCCGCCTTATGTGTCGGATTTCCCTTTTGAAAGGGATGGTGCCGCTTACGTGACTCGAACACGTGACCCCATCATTACGAATGATGTGCTCTACCGACTGAGCTAAAGCGGCACTCAACTTGTGGAGGCCCGAGCCGGAATCGAACCGGCATAAACGGATTTGCAGTCCGGTGCGTAGCCATTCCGCCATCGGGCCTCTCTGCAAGGCTCGGGCCACTAGCTTAGCCAAACCGGGCGCGCAAGGCGATTCAGAGTCTTTCCAACCTAGATTGGCCCTTCGTGATCGCCGCAGGAAGCTTCTCGGCAAGGAGCCTTGTGCAGGGCGGGCTGGTAGCCCGTCCAAGCAAGACGACGCTGTCCGAGGGGCTTCCTGCGGCAACCCCTCCGGGGCGGGCCGATTTTGGCCGATTGCTGCGTTGCTCGTCGGTCACTATGCGATGGCATGGCTCCCTCCTCGCGTCTTGCACTCGGCCAAAATCGGCTCCGTCACGAAGGGCCAATCTAGGTTGGAAAGACTCTAAGCTATGCGGCTGAAGCCTACCAGACGCCGCGCGGGGTCGGCGGTGTCGAGCCGGACCTCGATCCGGTCGCCGGGGTGAACGCTGCGCGCGGCGGTACGGGCGACCACCGGCAGATCGCAGAGCTGGATGCGGGTACCGGCCTCATCGAGCTGGGTCACGACGGCAGCAAAGTGCTGGCCCTCACGGCCGGCCAGGATCGCGGCTTCGGCCAGATCGACCACCGCGCGTTCGACCTGGCCTGCGCGGGCGCCGCTTTTGCCCATAACCGGGCCGAGTTTGTCGAAGGCCGCTTCGACCTCGGCTTCGACCGCTTGGCCATTGGCGAGGCTGAGCGCGGCGCGGATCACATAGCGGTCGGCCAGGCGGCGCAAGGGCGCGGTCATGTGGCAATAGGTCGCCGCCATCGCCGCGTGCCAGGGCTTCACGCCTTCTTTGTAGGGCACATAGCTGGCTCCGTTTCCGGCACGGCGGATTGCCAGCATGAAGGCGGCGGCGCGCGGGTCCTGCGGATCGAGAGTCTTTTCGAACTGGGCCAGGCTGGCCTGCTCCGGCCAATCGAGGGCGAAGGCGCGCGCGGTATGGCGCAGGCGGGCGACGGCGCGCTCGTCAGGGCCCGCCATCACCCGGAACAGTCCGGTCTTCGCGGCAAAAAGCGCATCGGCCACCGCGAGATTGGTGGCGAGCGAAAGCGCGGCGTTGCGGCGCTCGGCCTCGGCCAAAGGGCGCAGCCGCAGCGTGAAGTGGCCCGCGCCGTCGCGCTCGACTTCCTGTTCGGGCGGATCGACCCGCGCCGCCCCGCGCGCATCTTCGGCAGCAGCAATGCGGCGCGCGAGTTCGGCGAAACCGGCGGGCAGCTGGTCCTCGGTGGCAGTTTCATAGCCCAGCTTGGCGCGGCTGTGGATCACCGCGCGCTCGACGCCCTGCAAGGCCACCGCGCCATCGGGCGCGACGCGGGTGGTGAAGACCACGGCGGCGCGCGGACCATCGGGCAGCAGGCTGGCGGCGGCTTCGGACAGGACCTTGGGATAGAGCCCGGCCTTGCCATCGGGCAGGTAAAAAGTCTCACCGCGCGCCCAGGCCTCGGTGTCGACCGGATCGCCATCGGCCACGAACCACGGCACGTCGGCGATGGCATAGTGGAGCAGCATGTCGCTGCCTGCCGCCTCGATCGCGAAGGCCTGGTCGAGATCGGTCGAGCTGGCCGGGTCGAGCGTGAAGAATGGCGTAGCGGTGCGGTCGGCATGGTCGCTGAGCGGGCGCGCAGCAGCTTTGCGGGCTGCTTCCTCAACCACGGGCGGGAATGCGGCGGGCACCTTGAACTGCGCGCGGATCGCGGTGAGGCCTTCGGCGAGCAGACAATCAGGATCGCGCAAGGCCTTCATAAGTGTGGGCTAGCCTGCTGCCCGGCACTTGCCAAGCCAATGCCTTTTCAGCATGGCGCTGGCACGGCATTGACGGCAGAATTGGCAGCACGGTAAGCCGCGCCCCGTCACGCCGAAAAGAGGAGCCCAGAAAGATGAAGACCCGCGCCGCAGTCGCCTTCGCGCCCAAGCAGCCGCTCGAGATTGTCGAGCTGGACCTCGAAGGTCCTAAGGCTGGCGAAGTGCTGGTCGAAATCATGGCGACCGGGATCTGCCACACCGATGCCTACACGCTCGACGGACTTGACAGCGAAGGGCTGTTCCCCTCGGTGCTGGGCCACGAAGGCGCCGGGATCGTGCGCGAAGTGGGCCCCGGTGTGACTTCGGTCAAGCCCGGCGATCACGTGATCCCGCTTTACACCCCCGAATGCGGCCAATGCAAAACCTGCCTGTCGGGCAAGAGCAACTTGTGCACCGCGATCCGTGCCACGCAGGGCAAGGGGCTGATGCCCGATGGCACCTCGCGCTTCAGCTACAAGGGCCAGACCATCTTCCACTATATGGGCTGCAGCACCTTTTCCAACTTCACCGTGCTGCCCGAAATCGCGGTGGCCAAGATCCGTCAGGACGCACCGTTCAAGACCAGCTGCTACATCGGCTGCGGGGTGACCACCGGGGTTGGCGCGGTGACCAAGACCGCCAAGGTCCAGCCGGGCGATAACTGCGTGATCTTCGGGCTCGGCGGGATCGGGCTCAACGTGATCCAGGGCGCCAAGATGGCCGGGGCCAACGTCATCCTGGGGATCGACCTCAACCCTGACCGCGAGGAATGGGGCCGCAAGTTCGGGATGACCCATTTCCTGGGCACCAAGGGCATGAGCCGCGAGGAGATCGTCGCCAAGATCGTCGAAATCACCGACGGCGGCGCCGACTATTCGTTCGATGCCACCGGCAACACAGAGGTGATGCGCACCGCGCTCGAATGCTGCCACCGCGGCTGGGGCACTTCGATCATCATCGGGGTGGCCGAAGCCGGCAAGGAAATCAGCACCCGCCCGTTCCAGCTGGTCACCGGGCGCAACTGGCGCGGCACGGCATTCGGCGGGGCCAAGGGCCGTACCGATGTGCCGCAGATCGTCGACATGTACATGGAAGGCAAGATCCAGATCGACCCGATGATCACCCACGTGATGGGTCTGGAAGAAATCAACACCGCCTTCGACCTGATGCATGCCGGCAAGTCGATCCGCAGCGTCGTGGTGTTCTGATGTTCAGCCACATTGCCATCGGCGCCGACGATATCGATGCCGCCAAGCGTTTCTATGACGCGGCGCTGGGGGCACTGGGCGTGCCAGCGGGCGAGATCGATGTGCGCGGGCGGCTGATCTACATGCACGCCGGTGGCCGCCTGCTGATCACCCGCCCGATCAACGGCCAGCCGGCCGCAGGCGGCAATGGCCATACGCTTTCGTTCCTCGCCGCTTCGCCCGCCGAGGTCGATGCCTGGCACGCAGGCGGCCTCGCCAATGGCGGAACCTCGATCGAAGACCCGCCGGGCGAGCGCCGCCCGCCCGATGGCCGGGTGCTCTACCTCGCCTATTTGCGCGATCCTTCGGGCAACAAGCTCTGCGGCTTTCACCGGATCGCATGATGGAACAGCAATCGAGCACCCGCGCCCACGGCGGCACGCAAGGGGTCTATACCCACCAGTCGGAGGTCACTGGCACGCCAATGACCTTTTCGGTCTTCGTGCCGGACCATGCCGAGGGCGCTAAGCTGCCGGTGCTGTGGTATCTCTCGGGACTGACCTGCACCCACGCCAATGTCACCGAGAAGGGTGAGTTCCGGCGGGCCTGCGCCGAGCACGGGATCATTTTCGTCGCGCCGGACACCAGCCCGCGGGGCGACGATGTGCCCGATGACGAGGGCTACGATTTCGGCAAGGGCGCAGGCTTCTATGTCGATGCGACCCAGGAGCCTTGGGCCGCGAACTTCAAGATGCGCAGCTATGTCGAGCAGGAACTGCCCGCACTGGTCGCAGCCGAGTTCCCGATGGCCGACATGGGCCGTCAGGGGATCACCGGCCATTCGATGGGCGGACACGGCGCACTGACCATCGCGCTGCGCAATCCCGGCCGGTTCAGATCGGTCAGTGCCTTCGCCCCGATCGTCAGCCCGCTCAATTGCCCCTGGGGCGAAAAGGCGCTGGGCGGCTACCTTGGCGACGACAAGTCGGCCTGGCGCGAGTATGACGCTTGCGCGCTGATCGAAGACGGTGCGCGCCTGCCCGACTTGCTGGTCGATCAGGGTGAGGCCGACAATTTCCTGCACGAACAGCTCAAGACCGGGCTGCTGGTGATGGCTTGCCGCAAGGCCGGGATACCGGCGACGATCCGGATGCAGCCGGGCTATGACCATTCGTACTACTTCATCTCCAGCTTCATGGCCGACCACGTGAAGTGGCACGCGGCGCGGCTTTAGGGCTGGCCGGAAAACCAGTTCCGTTCGAACCACAGCGCCAGGTTGACCAGCGCGATCAGCACCGGGACTTCCACCAAGGGTCCGATCACCGCCGCAAAGGCGACTGGCGAGGCAATCCCGAAGGTGGCAATCGCCACTGCAATGGCCAGTTCGAAGTTGTTCGAAGCCGCAGTAAACGACAGTGCTGCGGTGCGTGAGTACCCTGCGCCCAGCGTCCGCCCGGCGGCGAACGCCAGCACGAACATCGCCACGAAGAAGATGACCAGTGGCAGAGCGACACGCAGCGCATCAAGCGGCAGAGCCAGTATCTCGCCGCCCTTCAGGCTGAACATGGCGACAATCGTGAACAGCAACGCGATCAGCGTAACCGGGCCGATCGCGGGCAGGAAGCGGCCTTCGTACCATTCAGCCCCGCGCGCGCGGATCAAGGTGCGGCGCACCAGGAACCCGGCCAGGAACGGGATGCCCAGATAGGTCAGCACGGCCCTGGCGATGGTGCCGAAATCGATTTCGACCACTTGCGATTCAAGCCCCACCAGCGGCGGCAGGAACGTGAGGTAGAACCAGGCATAAGGAACATAGAACAGGATCTGGAACAGCGAGTTGAACGCCACCAGCCCGGTCACATATTCGCTGCTGCCCTTGGCCAGCTGGTTCCACACCAGTACCATCGCGATACATGGAGCGATCCCGATCAGGATCAGCCCGGTCATGTATTCGCGGTGTTCGGGCAGCAACCAGGCAGCCAGCGCAAACATGAAGGCCGGGGCCACGATCCAGCACAGGATGAACGACAGCGCCAGCATCCGCCAGTCGCGGAACACCTGGCCCAACGCCTCATACCGGACCTTGGCCAGCGGCGGGAACAGCATCAGGATCAGGCCGATGGCGATCGGGATCGAGGTCGACCCCACGCTCATCGCACCCAGCGCCGCTGGTACGGCGGGAACCAGCGATCCCAGTGCGATCCCCAGTGCCATCGCGGCAAAGATCCAGACGGTCAGGTAGCGGTCGAGGAAACCCAGCCGGGCAGGGGCCGCTTCGCTTGCAGTGGTCGCCATCAGGCGGCTCCTTCCATTTGCCCGATCCGGGCCAGTTCAGCGCTGGCCGATGCCCGGTCAAGCGCGTTCAGGTTCAGTGCCAGAAAGGCCCGCACCCGCATGTCGAGCAAGCGCCAGGTCTCCTCGAACGCCGCATCGACCTCGGCCTCGCTGCCTTCGACGTCAGCTGGATCCGGCAAGCCCCAGTGTGCGCGCAGCGGTGCGCCGGGGAATACCGGGCAAGCCTCGCCCGCGGCATTGCCGCAGACGGTGATCGCCAGATCGATTTGCGGGGCGCCGGGTCCGGAATACTCGTTCCAGCTTTTCGAGCGGAACTGCGCCGGATCGATCCCCTTGCGGGCGAGCAGCCGCAGCGCGCCGGGATGCGGCACGCCCTTGGGTTTGCTGCCGGCGCTATAGGCCGCGATCCGGCCCTGCCCCAGATGTCCGAACAAGGCTTCGCCCAGGATCGAGCGGGCGGAATTGCCGGTGCACAGCACCAGAACGGAAAACATCGTCAATGTGCTTCGCCAATCGGTTCGCGGATCACCGCCTCGCAGGGTTCGCCGCCGCAGCAATTCTCTGAAAGGTAGGACAGCAGCGCGTTCATTGCGCCAAACTGGGCGGCATAGATGATCGAGCGGCTCTGGCGGTGCTGGCTGACCAGCCCGGCATTGCTGAGCTGGGCCAGGTGAAAGCTCATCGAACTGGGCGGCACCCCCAGCGCTTCGGCCAGGGTCCCGGCCGAAAGGCCTTCAGGTCCGGCCTGGACCAGCAGGCGGAACGCCGCCAACCGGTGCTCTTGCGCGAGCGCGCCAAGCGCCCGAATAGTCTGGTCGGCCTGCATCGTATTCCCCAATGATTCGACATTTATCGAAATATCGAATCATTGGGGTCATCGTCAAGCCTCACGGATCGACGAACAGCCCTTTGCGCTTTTCCATCTGGCTCATCACCGCCTCGATCTGGTTCTTGGTCCCGATCAAGGCCTGCTGCTCAATGCTTTCGGCCATCAGGATCTCATCGACCGAGGCGTGGAGGTAGGAATTGAACAGCCGCTTGGCGGCGCGTTCGGCATGCGGGTTGCGTTCGGCAATCTCGGCGGCGATGGCATTGGCGCGGGCCAGCGGGTCGGAATCGACGATCGTGGCGAAGCCGTATTCGTGGGCCTGGGCACCAGTGAATTCGCGGTTGGTATAGGTCAGTTCGCGCAAGCAATCGTCGCGCACCATGCCGCGCCACAGCGCATAGCCGGCCATGTCGGGAACCAGCCCCCACTTCATTTCCATCACCGCCAACCTTGCATCGGGCGCAACCACGCGGATGTCGGCACCGCTCGCCACTTGCAGCCCGCCGCCAAAGCAGACCCCGTGGACCGCGGCGATCACCGGGACCGGCAGCTTGCGCCACAGCATCGCCACTTGCTGGGGCTGGTTGGCATTGCCATGAGTGCGCTCGGTCAGCGGCGCGCGATCGTGCCGGGCGGTGTTGGCCATGCTTGTCAGATCAAGCCCGGCGCAGAAGCTGCGCCCCTCGCCCGCCAGCACCACACAGCGCAGACCTTTCAGATCGTGCAGCACATGCCCGGCATCGATCAGCGCCGCGAACATGTCGGAATCGAGCGCGTTCATCTTGTCGGCGCGGACCAGGCGGACCTGGGCGACACCGTCATCACCCATGGCAATGCGGACCCGGTCGGACGGATTGACAGTGTATTCCATGGCGGTGCGTCCTTGTGGCAGTCTTGTGGCGATCAGAATGTGAGCTGTTCCTTGCCCATCCTGAGATAGCCGTCCAGCGCCAAATTGCCGTCCAGCGGCAAGGCCGGGCGCGAACCGATCGCCAGCAAGCAGTACGAACCGTCCGGCAAGGTTTCGACCAGTCCGTCAACGCCTGATGTGCGCAGCTTGGCCCGCAGGCGGCTGACATGGACCGCCAGGCTGTTGGTCTCGGGCCGGAACGACAATCGCCAGACATCGTAGAGCAGCTCGTTCGCGCTGACCGCTTCGCCGGGGGTTTCGGCCAGCCGCCACAGCAGCGCAAACTCGCGCGGATGCAGCCCGACCGCGCGCCCGGCGACATAGGCCTCGCGCGAGAGCAGGTCGAGCTTGATCGCCCCGTGGAGCCGATAGCGCGGCAGCGACTGGGCAAGCTGTTCGAGCCGCAGCACCCGCGCCTCAATCTCATCCAGCGAGGGCCCGCAGCCCAGCGCATCGCCGAACCCCAGCCGCAGCATCCGCGTGCGTTCGCTCGATTCGTCGACCTCGAGCATCATCATCCATTTGCGCTGCGCCGGATGGGCACCGGCCAGGCTGAGCCACTGCGCCAGCGGCAGGTGATGCGGCAAGCCCAGCAGCACATGGGCTTCGAACGGAGCGGTGGAGCGCGAATCGCTCAGCAACTGCCAGCCCAACCGTCGAAGGTCATAGGCGGCAGGGATCGGTTCAGCCGAAAACCAGCGAAACAGCCGCACAAAGCCCTCTCAAGGAGATCGCAAGTCAGCCTTGCCCCTTGCACTGGCTGCACAATTCCAGCTGCCCGCGCAATAGGGGACAAACCTCAAGCCAAACCTGAAGTTTACCAAACGCTAGGCCGCCGAGGAATTGACCCCCATGCTTTGCAAATAGCGGCGAACATTGCGTGCGGCTTGGCGCAGCCTTTGTTCGTTTTCTACCAAGGCGATACGCACATAGCCTTCGCCTTCCTCGCCGTAACCCACGCCGGGGGCAACCGCGACTTCGGCATGGGTGAGCAATTGCTTGGCGAATTCAAGGCTGCCCATCTCCTTCAGCGCAGGCGGCAGCGGGGCCCAGGCGAACATCGAGGCCTTGGGGCTGGGAATCTCCCATCCGGCGCGGCCGAAGCTTTCGACCAGCACATCGCGGCGCTTTTGATAAAGCACGCGGTTGGCCTCGACGATATCCTGCGGGCCGTTGAGCGCGGCGCAGGTCGCGGCCTGGATTGGGGTGAAGGCCCCGTAATCGAGGTAGCTCTTGACCCGCTTGAGCGCAGCGATCAGCCGCTGGTTGCCAACCGCAAAACCAACCCGCCAGCCGGCCATCGAGAAGGTCTTCGACATCGAGGTGAATTCCACCGCGACATCCTTGGCACCGGGCACCTGCAGGATCGAGGGCGTAGGGTTGCCGTCGTAATAGAGCTCGGAATAGGCGAGGTCCGACAGCACCCAGATCTTGTTCTCTTTGGCCCAGGCGACCAGGCGTTCGTAGAACGCCAGATCGACCGTCTCGGCGGTGGGGTTCGACGGATAGTTGACGATCAGGATCGAGGGGCGCGGCACGGTAAAGGCCATCGCCCGGTCCAGCGCGCGCCAATAGTTCTCGTCCGGAGTGGTCGGGACCGAGCGGATCGTTGCGCCCGCGATGATGAAGCCGAAGGTGTGGATCGGGTAGCTGGGGTTGGGCGCCAAGACCACGTCGCCAGGCCCGGTGATCGCGGTGGCGAGGCTGGCGAGGCCTTCTTTCGAGCCCATCGTCATCACCACTTCGGTTTCAGGATCGAGCTCCACGCCGAAGCGGCGGCCATAGTAATTGGCCTGCGCCTTGCGGACGCCTGGAATGCCGGAGCTCGCCGAATAGCCATGCGCGTCGGGCTTTTGCGCAACCTCGCACAGCTTGTCGATCACGTGTTGGGGAGGAGGCAGGTCGGGGTTGCCCATGCCCAGGTCGATAATGTCCTGCCCGGCAGCTCGCGCGGCGGCCCGCATGCCGTTGACTTCGGCGATGACATAGGGCGGCAGTCGCTTGATGCGATAGAAATCCTCGGACATTGGACCTTTCCAGGGTTGGGCGCGCCAGGTCGGCACGCCGACCTTATCGGGGAAAGGGGCCGCCAGCGCCAGTGGGTTTTGTGTGCAGCTGCACAACAAGCCTCGCGATTGCCGCGCCAAACGGCTATGACGGGCCGCGAAGGAGCCTTTCGATGAGCGACCAGACGGCCCCAAGTGCCAGTAGCGGCGGCAGTGCCGGCGATATCCTCTCCGCAATGATGCAGGCCCCGCAGCAGCTGTTCACCCAGTTCATGCCCGACGGCGCGGCCACTGGCGATGCGGGCCAATGGACCGAAGTCGCCCAGCGCATGCAGGCACTGTGGGCGCAGTTCCAGCAGGAACAGGCCACCTCAGCCGCGGGCAAGCTGCCGATGCTGCTGGCTGATCCGGGCAATTTCGCCGGGATCATGCAGGGCTGGCTCAAGATGCTGCCGCTGAGCCAACCCGAAAGCCAGAAGCGCTTCTGGGAGGAAAGCCTGGAGCTGTGGCAAGGCGTGCTGGGCCAGTACGGGATCGGCCCCAAGGCCGGTGAGGCAGGCAGCGAAGGCCCGCAACTGCCGCGCAAGGACCGCCGCTTTGCCGATCCCAAATGGCGCTCGCAACCGTTCTATGCCCTTGTCCACCAGACCTACCTGCTGCTGGCCGAACAAGTCATGGCCATGGCCGAAAGCGTCGATGTCGGCGATCCGGCCAAGGCAGAACAGCTCAAGTTCGCCGCGCGCACCCTGGTCGAAATGCTCAGCCCGGCGCATTTCCCGCTGACCAACCCGCTGGTGGTCGAAAAGACCCTGGCGACGCGCGGCGAGAACCTGGTCAAAGGGCTGGAACACCTGCTGGCCGATCTGCGGCAGGGCCAGCTGACTCACGTCGATCCGCAGGCTTTCCGCGTGGGCGAGAACATCGCCACCACTCCCGGCAAGGTCGTCCACGAAACCCCGCTCTACCAGCTGGTTCAGTACAGCCCGACCACCGACAGCGTGCTCGAAGTGCCCTTGGTGATCTTCCCGCCGTGGATCAACCGCTTCTACATCCTCG
>Ga0073920_1000110_pt1 | contig 16038 bp, 15 predicted proteins | sample GWRWT4_2Sept14_2_FD_70953 | JGI IMG/M metagenome (GOLD analysis project Ga0073920, IMG submission 70953) | Sand microcosm microbial communities from a hyporheic zone in Columbia River, Washington, USA - GW-RW T4_23-Sept-14 | ecosystem: Engineered > Artificial ecosystem > Sand microcosm >...
GCGGAACAGGTGAACGACAATGTCGCCTGCGTCGATCAGCACCCAGTCGGCCGCCGGCAAGCCTTCGATCCGCACGTGGCCGAAGCCGCCCTGCTTGATGCGCTCGGCCAGCTTCTGCGCCATCGCCGCGACCTGGCGGGTCGAGCGGCCGCTGGCGATCACCATGTGATCGGCGATCGAACTTTTGCCCTCGAGCGGGATCGAGACGATCTCCTGTGCCTGGTCGTCGTCCAGCGATTGGAGCACCAGAGCGTGGAGCGAGCCGGGTTCGGACGGCGGCAGCGGGGTGGGCGTTCCGGCGGCGGCCGGCGCGTTCGTAGCAGGTGTCATTGAGGGGGCGAGTGCTCCTTGGGGCGGGCGGCGCACGGCGGCGCAGGAAAAATGCCCTGCCCGTTCATGGCGTGTCGGAATTGACCGGATGGTGCGTCAGCGGATCCCGGACCGTCCGGCCAGCGTAACGCCGGGCCCAGTCTGGATCAGCGCGGCGAATGGCTGTCGCCGAGCGCGGATCGGGATCGAAACGCAAATGTATCAGCGCGGGTGCGCTCCATCCTGCCCGGTGTTTCAGACTGGCTGCGGACCGCCGGTATCGGCCGAGCCATGCCGCAGCGGGGCTCGCCGCAGCAGTGCCATCATAGCCGGGCCGGGCAATAACCGCAATCGGCATGGTGCGGGCGATCCGGCGCCAGTCGCGCCAGCGGTGCAACTGGGCCAGATTGTCGCTGCCCATCAGCCAGACAAAGTCCACAACAGGATAGCGGCGGCGCAGCGCGCGCAGGGTATCGACAGTGTAAACCGTGCCCAGCTCGCGCTCGATGGCGGTCGGCACGATCGGCGCGCGCCGGGCCATCCTGAGCGCCGAGCCCAGCCGGGCCTGAAGCGAAGCCATGCCGGCCTTGGGCTTGAGCGGATTGCCCGGCGAGACCAGCCACCAGACAGCATCGAGCCCCAGCGCATCACGCGCAAACAGGCTGATCCGCCGGTGCCCGCCGTGGGCCGGGTTGAAGCTGCCGCCGAGCAGCCCGACGCGCGGTTTTCCGGGGTTCAGGGCCGGACCTGCCCGGTGCCGCGCACCAGCCATTTGTAGGTGGTGAGGCCCTCCAGCGCGACCGGCCCGCGGGCGTGGAGCCGCCCCGTGGCGATGCCAATTTCAGCGCCCAGACCGAACTCCCCGCCATCGGCAAACTGGCTCGAAGCGTTGTGCATCACGATCGCGCTATCGACCTCGGCCAGGAAGCGTTCGGCCACGGCCGCATCCTCGGTCACGATCGCATCGGTGTGGTGCGAACCGTGGCGCGCGATATGCGCCAAGGCGGCATCAAGCCCGTCAACCACCGCGACCGAAAGGATCGCATCGAGGTATTCGGTATCCCAGTCCTGATCACTCGCGGGGGCGATCCGCAGATCGAGCGCGCAGGCCCGGGCATCGCCGCGCAGCTCGCAGCCCGCTTCGATCAGCGCTGCAACCAGACTGCCCGATTCGGGGTAAAGCGCATCGATCAGCAGCGTTTCCATCGCCCCGCAGACGCCGGTACGGCGCAGCTTGGCATTGACCGCGATTTGCACCGCCTTGGCCGGATCGGCCGCTGCGTGAACGTAAGTGTGGTTGATCCCGTCAAGGTGCGCGAGCACCGGCACCCGCGCATCGGCCTGGACTCGCGCGACCAGGCTCTTGCCCCCGCGCGGCACGATCATGTCGATCAGGCCGGCGGCGGTCAGCATGGCGCCAACTATCGCTCGGTCCTGGCTGGGCACCAGTTGCACCGCTGCGGCCGGAACCCCCGCCTCGACCAGGCCCGAAACCATCGCAGCGTGAATCGCGCGGTTGGAATGGACCGCCTCGCTGCCGCCGCGCAGCAGCACGGCATTGCCTGAGCCCAGACAGAGCGCGGCAGCATCGGCGGTAACATTGGGGCGGCTTTCGTAGATGATCCCGATCAACCCGATCGGGACCCGCACCCGCGACAGGATCAGGCCATTGGGCCGCTCGGTCCGGTCAATCTCCTGCCCGACCGGATCGGGCAGATCGGCGACGGCAGCCACGGCATCGGCAATACCTGCCAGGCGTGTGGAATCGAGCCGCAGCCGATCGAGCATGGCCCCGCTGAGACCGCGCGCTTCGCCAGCGGCCATGTCTTGCGCGTTGACGGCAAGAATGGCGGATTCCTGAGCTCGCAGCGCCTTCGCCGCCGCCCGCAGCGCGACCTTGCGCCGTTCCGGGCCGAGCTGCGCCAGCTCCGCCTGCGCGGCTCGGCCAGCATGCGCCAGCGCGGTTACCAGCGAATCGGGATCGCCTTCGGAAAGGGGTGCGGAGACCGACATTGTGCGGCTGCGCCTATCACTTGGCAAACGGTTCCCGCAACCAAATCGACTCGTCGCGTGAGTCTTTCGATTCAACGACAACCGTTTGCAGGAGATTCGCCTCCCCCGCTGATACCTGCTAGCGGGCCGCATCGAAGGTCATAAGGGCTCGGGGTCGTCTTGCAAAATCTGACCGCTGGCGGGTTTAGGGACCGCCTGCGGAGCTGGTTCCCGGATCGCGAATTTTTCATGCGATCGCAGGGGCAGGTCCGTTTCATCAAGGTTTCTGCCAAGGTGCAGATGGTGGGTGCCGCCATCGCCGCCGCGCTGCTGCTCGCCTGGCTGGTTTCCATGGCTGGCATGGCAATCTCGCAATATTTGTCGACCCGTGACCGGCTTGCGCTGCTGAACCGCGAAGCCAAGGTTGCCACGGCGGAAAGCCGCGTGGCCGAATATCGCGATGACCTGAAGAGCGTCGCCGAAGACCTGACCCGCCGCCAGGACGTGCTCGAGAAGATGACCGACGTGCTGCCGGACGACATCAAGGCCGCCGACACCGTGACCGATTCGACCGGCGAGGCCACCAAGACGATCGACAAGGTCAGCGCTGCCCTACCCGAAGCGGCTGGCCTGGCGAAGATCGAAGCCCGCCAGCTCGCGCTGGTTGAACGCCTGACCCGCTTTGCCGATCGCCGCGCAGCCACCGCCGCCCAGCGGATTCGAGCGCTCGGTCTCAATCCCGATGCCATGGTTGCCCGGCTCGATGACCGGTCGGCCCAGGGTGGTCCGCTGATCGAACTGTTCGGTCCGAAGCGGCGCGGCCTCGATCCCCGCTTCGAGCGCCTCGGCCTCAGCCTGGCGCGAATGGACGCGCTGGAACGCGGCCTGGCCGGCATTCCGCAGACCCTGCCGGCCAGCCTCGATTACATTTCATCGGGCTTCGGCTATCGCGCTGACCCGTTCACCGGCGGTGCGGCCTTCCACGCCGGGCTCGACTTCAAGGGCCCGATCGGCGCCCCGATCTATTCGGCCGCGGCCGGCCGGGTCAGCTTCGCCGGAGTGCAGCAGGGTTACGGCAATGTGATCGAAGTAGACCATGGCAACGGCCTGATGACGCGGTATGCTCACATGTCGGGCTTCCGGGCGCGAGTCGGTCAAGCGGTCGAGGCCGGGCAGGTCATCGGGCTGATCGGCAACACCGGGCGCTCGACGGGTCCGCACCTGCATTTCGAAGTCCGGATCAACGACCGGGCCGTTAATCCCCGGCCATTCCTTGAGGCAGCGGCTCATGTTCAACAAGAAAACAGCGGCGACGCCGCGTCCAACAGGCAGTAACACCATGCGCGGATCGACCTTTTCGGTCCTTGGGGCCGATATGGCGATCAAGGGCAATGTCACGGCTTCGACTGACCTGCACATCGACGGCAAGGTTGAAGGCGATGTCACCTGCAGCTCGCTGGTCCAGGGTGAAACCGGCGAGATCGTCGGCGCGGTCAAGGCCGAGAGCGCCCGTTTGGCCGGCATCGTGCGCGGTTCGATTTCGGCGCGCGAACTGGTGGTCCTCAAGTCCGCCCGGATCCATGGCGACGTGCATTACGATGCGCTGACGATCGAACAGGGCGCGCAGGTCGATGGCCGCTTTGCCCCGCGCGGCGTTGGCCAGCCCGAAGACAGCCCGGCCGAAAGCGTCGAAAAGCTGCTGACCCTGGCGGGCTAAGCTAAGGGCTAAGCCAGTCCGACTTCGGCGCGCAAAGCCTTGCGGTCGAGCTTGCCAATCATGGTCTTGGGCAGGCTTTCCCGTACCACCACACTTTCGACCCGTTCGTGCTTGCCAAGCTGGGCGTTGAGCCACTTGGCCAACGCATCACCGTTTTCGCTCGCCCCGTCCAGCAAGGTTACATAGGCCTGCGGCGCCTCGCCGCGATAGGGATCCGGCACGCCGATCACCAGGGCTTCCTTGACGGCCGGATGGCGCAGCAGCACCGCTTCGACCTCGCTCGGGAAGACCTTGAAGCCGCCGACTGCAATCATATCCTTGATCCGGTCAACGATGCGCAGATAGCCGCCCTCTTCCAGCACCGCGACATCGCCAGTACGGAGCCAGCGTCCGTCAGGTCGCTCAGCAAAGGCTGCGAGCGCGGCTTCGGGCCGACGCCAGTATCCACGCATTACCTGCGGGCCCTGGATCGCCAGTTCGCCCGGCTCCCCCTCAGCTGCATCCTGCGTGGGATCTTCCTTGTCGAGCAAGCGGACCCGGGTGCCCGGGATTGGCTGGCCGATCGTGCCCGGGCGTTCCTCGCCCTCATAGGGGTTGGCCGTGGCCACCCCGGCGGTTTCGGTCAGGCCATAGCCCTCAATGAGCCGCGCGCCGGTAGCCGCCTCGAAGCGCTGCTTGAGCGGCTGCGGCAAGGGCGCGCCGCCCGAAATGCAGACCCTGAGCGAGCTGAAATCGGTCTTGCCGCAGTCCGGATGGTCAAGCAACGCCTGATACATGGTCGGCACGCCAGGGATCGCCGTGGCCTGAACCCGCGCCAGGGCCTTCAGCGCCTGCCCGGCATCGAAGCGCGGCAGCATGGCAATGCAGCCGCCATGCGCGACCGTGCGATTGAGCACGCAGATGTTCGCGAAGACGTGGAACATCGGCAGGACGCCGACAATCACATCGCGCTCATCCTGACGCGGATCGATTGCTTCAACCTGGCGGGTGTTCGCCGTGATGTTCTGGTGAGTCAGCATCGCCCCCTTGGGGGTACCGGTGGTGCCGCCGGTATACTGCAGCAGGGCCAGGTCTTCTTCGGGATCGAGGGTAACCGGTGTGGGGGCCGTATCGGCCAGCAGATCATCCCAGCGCAGCGCCTGCTCAGGTATCGGGCTCAGCGACTTGGCGGCAAAGAGCCGCATCGCCAAGCCCTTGAACCAGGGCAGCTGCGCGGCGAGCGAGCCGACCACCAGCCATTCGAGCGCAGATTGCGCCTTCACCGCCAGAGCCGTGGGAAGCAGCGCCGAGGAATCGACCGTCACCAGCAGCCGCGTCCCTGAATCCGCGACCTGCGCCGCGAGTTCGGCGGCGGTGTAGAGCGGCGAGAAATTGACCACTGTCGCCCCGGCGATCATCGCGCCGTAATAGGCGGCCAGGTAGATCGGGACATTGGGCAGGAACAGCCCGATCCGGTCACCCTTGGCCACGCCAAGTGCCTGGAGTCCGGCAGCGAAGGCGTTGGCATCCTGCGCGATCTCGGCATAGCTGAAGCGGCGGCCCATGAAGTCCACCAGCGGGCGATCGGCGAACCGCGCCACGCTGTCCGCGAACATCTGCGGCACCGTTAGCGGCGGGAATGTGGTGTCCCATGGCGCCGGGTGCGCATAATGCGCCTGCCAAGGCTGAAACGGCAAAGCTGCGGTCGCGCTGACACTCATGTCAGCATTTGTGGGGTCCGCGAGCGTCCTGCGCAAGCGGGACGCCACGAATGTGCCCTAACTTATTCGTCGCCGGTCGCTTCTGCAGCGCGCTTGGCCTCTAGCCAGGCTGCAGCTTCGGCTTCATGGGCGGCTTCCGAGGCTGCCTTGGTCTGGGCTTCACGCTCAGCCCGCAGCTCTTCGATCAGCGCTTCGCGGTCATCGCCCAGGCGCAGGTCGTCGCCAGCCTGATCAAGCAGACCGGCCTTCTTGGCGGCCTTGGCCACGATCGCGTCCAGCTCGCGCTGGCTGCACAGGCCCAGGGTCACCGGGTCCTTCGGCTGGATGTTGCTGATGTTCCAGTGGCTGCGATCGCGGATCGCGGCGATGGTGTTGCGGGTCGTGCCGATCAGCTTGCCGATCTGCGCGTCCGAGATTTCCGGGTGGTTGCGCAGGATCCAGGCGATGCCGTCCGGCTTATCCTGGCGCTTCGAGACCGGCGTATAGCGCGGGCCCTTGGTGCGGCTGACTTGCGCCGGGGCCTTTTGCATGACCAGCGAATAGGACGGATCGCTCTGGCCCTTTTCGATTTCAGCCATGGTCAGCTCGCCCGAACGCACCGGATCGCGGCCGGTATACTTGCTGCTGGCCAGATCATCGGCCATCGCATTCACTTCAAGGATGTGCAGCCCGCAGAATTCGGCGATCTGTTCGAACGACAGCGCGGTGTTGTCGACCAGCCACGAAGCAGTGGCATGCGGCATCAACGGGGTGGGCTGGGTCACGGGAATTCTCCGCCTGAAATCGAGTTCAAAATAATAGGGCCGCCCCTTACCGGAGCGGCCGTTCGGCGGTCCATCTAGGTGATATCGGCGGATTCGGCAAGGATTGAGTCAGGCTCAGACCTGCAGCACGATCTTGCCGATATGGGCTCCGGCCTCCATCCGGGCATGGGCGGCGGCTGCATCGGCCAGCGGGAAGGCCTGGTCCATGATCGGGCGCAGCTCACCGCCAGTGAACAGTGGCCAGGCATTGGCGGCGATTTCCTGTGCCAACAGCGCCTTGAACTGGTTAGTGCGCGGCCGCAGCGTCGATCCGGTCAGGGTGTAGCGGCGGCTCATGATCACTGCCATGTTGAGTTCGGCCTGCATCCCACCCTGGACCGCGATGGTCACATGGCGGCCGTCTTCCTTCATGCAGCGCAGGTTTCGGGCGACGTAATCGCCGGCGACCATGTCGAGGACCAGCTCTACCCCCTGCCCGCCGGTGATTGTCTTGACCTCCTCGACAAAGTCGGTGGCCTTGTAGTCGATCGCGCGGTCCGCGCCGATCTGCAGCGCAGCGGCGCACTTCTCGGCATCGCCGCAGGTGACGATCACGATCAGCCCGAAAGCCTTGCCCAGCATGATGGCCATGGTGCCAATGCCGCTGGTCCCGCCATGGACCAGGATCGTCTCGCCCTCCTTGGCCCAGCCGCGTTCGAAAACGTTGTGCCAGACTGTGAACAGGGTTTCCGGCAAAGCCGCCGCCTGGTCGAGCGGCATGTCGGCCGGGACTGGCAGGCAGTGATCGGCCATGGCCAGGCAGTATTCGGCATAACCCCCACCTGAAACCAGCGCGCAGACCCGCTGGCCCCGCATGACGTCAGCGACGTCAGCGCCGAGAGCCACAACCTCGCCCGCTATTTCCAGCCCGGGGATCGGCGAGGCGCCCGGCGGCGGCGGGTAAAGTCCGCGGCGCTGGATCACGTCCGGCCGGTTGACGCCGGCAAAGGCAACCTTGACCAAGACCTGTCCGGGACCCGGAACCGGCACCGGCAAAACCTGCGGTTGGAGCACTTCGGGGCCGCCTGGCACATCGAACCCGATCGCGGTCATCGATTCAGGCAGTGTTTCGGGAGGAATTCCGGTCATTTGCCCATTTCCTATTCGCATCGCTCTGCGCTGGCATCGCCTAGCCTTTGGCCGTGTTGACAGCAAGCGCAGGAAGTTCGATTTTGCAGGTCGGATGGACGACGACGACCGCCCCCGCGCGCGCAGCGACGCAGCCAGTCAACTGGCATTAGAACCGCTCGACCGACTCTCGCAGGATGAGCTGGCCGAACGGATTGCGCTACTGGAGGCAGAGATCGTCCGGATCAAGGCGCACCGGGACAAGGTTTCAGCCCACCGCGCCGCCGCTGATGCGCTATTCAGGCGGCCGGATTGATGATTTTCAGGATGCCTCTTCGCAGCGGCGTTGCGGCATCCCATATAAGACCCAACCGGGTTGACCATATAGCTGCGGTTAACCATCCTTGTTCATACTCTTCGGCTATCGAAGGGTCACTCCATCCGTGGGAAGGCTTCTAAATGCCAAGTTTTGCCCAGAGCCTTGAGAAGACGTTGCATAGCGCGCTCGCCAATGCGTCCGAGCGCAGCCATGAATATGCGACTCTGGAACACCTGCTGCTCGCGCTGATCGACGATCCCGACGCGGCGCAGGTCATGCAGGCCTGCGGCGTGGAGCTGGCCGAACTGGGCGAAGTGGTGCGCCAGTACCTCGATCAGGAGTACCAGAGCCTCAAGACCGAGGAAAAGGGCGACCCCGCCCCGACCGCGGGCTTCCAGCGTGTGATCCAGCGCGCGATCCTGCACGTCCAGTCATCGGGCAAGGACACCGTCACCGGCGCCAACGTGCTGGTCGCGCTGTTTTCGGAACGCGATTCCTATGCCGTCTACTTCCTGCAGCAGCACGACATGAGCCGGCTTGATGCTGTCAGCTTCATCAGCCACGGGATTGGCAAGGGCGGCAAGCGGATCGAGGACAAGAGCCCCAAGGGCACCGAAAGCGAAAGCCCGGCTCAGGAAGAAAAGGCCCAGGGCAAGGATCCGAAGAAGGAATCCGCGCTCGATCAGTTCTGCGTCAACCTCAACGAGAAGGCGCTGGCCGGTAAGGTCGATCCGCTGATCGGCCGCGGCCCGGAAGTCGATCGCACAATCCAGATCCTGTGCCGCCGTTCGAAGAACAACCCGCTCTATGTGGGCGATCCCGGCGTGGGCAAAACCGCAATTGCTGAAGGTCTGGCGCGCAAGATCGTCGAAGGCGAAGTGCCCGAAGTGCTGACCGAGGCGGTGATCTACAGCCTCGATATGGGCGCATTGCTGGCCGGTACCCGCTATCGCGGCGATTTCGAGGAGCGGCTCAAGCAGGTCGTCTCCGAGCTTGAAAAGATGCCGCATGCGGTGCTATTTATCGATGAAATTCATACGGTTATCGGCGCAGGGGCGACCAGCGGCGGGGCGATGGACGCGTCCAACCTGCTCAAGCCGGCGCTGAGCGGCGGGACGATCCGCTGCATCGGTTCGACCACTTACAAGGAATTCCGCAACCACTTCGAAAAGGACCGCGCGCTGCTTCGCCGGTTTCAGAAGATCGACGTGAACGAGCCGACGGTCGAAGATACGATCAAGATCCTGAAGGGTCTGCGCACGGCCTTCGAGGAGCACCACAAGGTCAAGTACACGCCCGACGCGATCAAGACCGCGGTTGAGCTGTCGGCCCGCTACATCAATGATCGCAAGCTACCCGACAAGGCGATCGACGTGATCGACGAAGTCGGCGCGATGCAGATGCTGGTGCCGCCATCGAAGCGCAAGAAGACCATCACCGCGCGTGAGATCGAGCAAGTCATCGCAACCATGGCGCGGATTCCGCCCAAGTCGGTTTCGTCCGACGACCGCACCGCGCTTGAACACCTTGAACGGGATCTCAAGCGGGTGGTGTTCGGACAGGACAAGGCGATCGAAGTGCTAAGCTCGGCCATGAAGCTGAGCCGCGCGGGCTTGCGCGATCCGGACAAGCCGATCGGTTCGTTCCTGTTTTCGGGCCCGACCGGCGTCGGCAAGACCGAAGTGGCCAAGCAGCTGGCCGAGATCATGGGCATTCCGATCCAGCGCTTCGACATGTCGGAGTATATGGAGCGCCATTCGGTCAGCCGGCTGATCGGCGCGCCTCCGGGCTATGTCGGTTATGATCAAGGCGGACTCCTGACCGATGCGATCGATCAGCAACCGCACTGCGTGCTGCTGCTCGACGAAATCGAAAAGGCCCACCCGGACCTGTTCAACATCCTGCTGCAGGTGATGGATAATGGGCGCCTGACCGATCATCACGGCAAGACGGTCGATTTCCGCAATGTCGTGCTGATCATGACCACCAATGCTGGCGCCAGCGACATGGCCCGCCAGGGGATCGGGTTCGGCGACGTATCCAAGGCGGATGCCGGCGACGAAGCGGTCAAGAAGATGTTCAGCCCGGAATTCCGCAACCGACTCGATGCGATCGTCCCCTTCGCTTACCTCGGCACCGAGGTGATCGCGCGGGTGGTCGACAAGTTCGTACTCCAGCTCGAACTGCAGCTGGCTGACCAGAACGTCCATATCCAGTTCGATGGCGATGCCCGCAAATGGCTGGGTGAGCGCGGCTATGACAAGCTCTATGGTGCCCGGCCGATGGCGCGCCTGATCCAGGAGAAGGTCAAGCAGCCGCTCGCCGAGGAACTGCTGTTCGGCAAGCTGCGCCATGGCGGCGAGGTCCATGTGTCGGTCAAGGAGGACGTTCTCGCCTTCGAATTGACCCCGGCACCGCCCAAGCTCGCGAAGGGCAAAGCCGAAAAGCCGGCCGCCAAGCGCAAGGGCAAGGCGGCCCCGGAAACAAGTAAGGACGGCAACGACACCGATTGATCGGCGTCAATGCGCAGGATTCGGCAGCCTGTCAGCGAGCAGGCTGCCGAATTTCGTTTGCGGAGCCGACCCGATGAACGCTGAAACTGCTGAAGCCGTCGCCACCAGCCCCTTTGAGCGAGTCGGCGGCCATGATGTGATGCGGGCGATCACTGACCGCTTTTATGACCTGATGGACCAGGATTCGGCCTATGCCGAGCTGCGCGCGATTCACGCGGCAGACCTGTCCGATATGCGTGCCCAGCTACCATCGTTCCTGGCCGGCTGGGCCGGCGGCCCGCGCGACTGGTTCGAGGCCAATCCCGGCAAATGCATGATGAGCGCGCACGGCGGCATCCCGATCACCCGCGAAACTGCAGGGCAATGGGCCGAGGCCATGACCCGCGCCATCGCCGAAGCCAAAGTGGCCGAGCGCGATATTGCCGATGCCATGGCCGATGTGCTGAGCCGGATGGCCCGGGGCATGGCGCGCGGCTGATCCTCGCCATTCAGGTCCATTCGGGCTAGCCTGCCAGCGATGGACTCGATCGATCGCTCCCGCCGCCGCCTGGCGATTGCTGCCGCCGCGCTGGCCGGGTTTGTCGATGCGGCCGGGTTCCTCTCGGCCCAGGGCTATTTCGTGTCGTTCATGTCAGGCAATACGACACGGCTGGGCGTGGATCTGGCGCTGCGGCCGATGATGGCGATCATCCCTGCCATGCTGATCGCCGGGTTCGTGCTGGGTGTCTTTGTTGGCGCGCTATTGGCGGCGCGGGCCGGGGCGCAGCGCAAGGTGGCGGTGCTGGCGCTGGTCACGGTTCTGTTGGTGGCGGCGGCCACCGCGCACCTGGTCGGCGCCGGGCTGGCGATGCTCGGCTTTCTGGTCCTCGCGATGGGGGCGCTAAACAACACCTTCCAGCGCGATGGCGAGGTTTCGGTCGGCCTGACTTACATGACCGGTGCGCTGGTGCGGTTTGCGCAGGGTCTGGCGGCCCGGATCACCGGGACCGGGGGCGAAGGCTGGGCAAACTGGCTGCTGCTCTGGCTGGGCCTGGCGTTGGGGGCCGTGGCCGGCGCTTACACATTACTGACCTGGCCAGCCGTGGCCTTGTGGCTCGCCAGCGCCTGGGCGCTGGGCTTGGTCGCCGCCGCTTGGCAACTGCGCAAAACGTCACCCGGCTCTTGAACTGCTGATCTCGGCACCCTAATCCAGTTTCAAATCGAAACTGGAGAGCCTGCCATGCATCTTGCCGAAACCGCCCTGATCACCTTCGACCAGCTGCTCGCCACGCTGGACCACCTGCTGGGCAAGGCCGCCGCGAGCGAACAGGGTGAGGCCCTGCTCCAGGCCCGGCTCGCACCCGACATGTTCCCGCTCGCCACCCAGGTGCGGTTTACCATCCAGCAGGTCTACAACACCCTGAACCGTGCCTATGGCGGCGATCATAAGGGCGTCGATAGCGATCACACCTCGATCGCCGAGGCCCGCGCCCATCTGGCCGAAGTACGGGCACTGATCGCCGAGGCGCGCCAGACCGCGCCGCTGGACGAAGCTGCGATGGTCGAGTTCGACCTGCCCAACGGCATGGCCTTTGCTCTGACAGTGTCTGATTATGTCCGTGACTGGGCGCTGCCGCAGTTCTATTTCCACCTGATGACGGCCTACGCGATCCTGCGTCACACGGGTCTGCCGATCGGCAAGGCGGACTACATGGGTTACATGATGCAGCACCTGAAAGCGCCGCCGAGCGCCTGATTTCCTAGCCCGCGACGATCTGGACCTGCTTGTCGCGCCCAGTTGCGCCGCGCAACAAGCGAAGTCGTGACGTCGCAATTCCAAGGGCACTGGCAAGCAGTTCGAGCACGGCGGCATTGGCCTTGCCGTCCTCGGGCTTTACGCGAACCTTCACGATCAGCCGGCCGTCCTCGATCGCGATTGTCTCTAACCGTGCGCCGGGCGTGACGCGCAGAGTCAGCCGCCCCTCACCATCCGCCAGCGCCAGAATCGCTGCGGCGGGCGGCAGGTCAGCCTTCGGCCTGGCCATTCAGCGCGGCGGCGTGGTGTTTGGCGTTCTCGGCATAGTGCTTCACGCCCATTTGCAGCCCGGCCAGCATCCGATCGTCAAGATCGCGCATGAAGGTCGCCGGGCGGCCGGACCACAACTGGCGTGAGGGAATCCGCTTGCCCGGGGCCAGCAGCGCCCCGGCGGCCAGCATCCCGTCTGCCTCGATCACGCAGCCGTTCATGGTCTGGGCAGAGAAGCCGACAAAGCCGCGGTCCTCGATCACGGTACCGTGGATCATCGCCATATGGCCGATCAGCACGTCCTCCCCGATCAGGGTCGGAAAACCATCCGGCTTGCCCGGCATGGGTCCATCGCAATGGATCACGCTGCCATCCTGCACATTGGTCCGCGCGCCAATCACGATCCGCGTGACATCGCCGCGCAGCACGCAATTGTACCAGATGGAAGCATCCGGCCCGATCTCGACATCGCCGACGATCCGGCAGCCGGGAGCGATGAAGGCACTGTCGTGAATGCGCGGGCGCTTGCCGTGGATTTCAAGGATGGTGATGTCGGGTCGGGTCATGTCAGCGGTTTCCGAGCAGGCTGCTCCAGCGCACCTGGGGCAGGATTGAGGCGTGATCATCGGTCCAGGCGCGCTTGGCCGGGGCCCCTAGCGGACGCCAGGCGCGCGAGGGATCAACCTTGCGCAGATCGTCGATCCGGCTTTGATCGCGCGTGATGGCCACCCAGGTCGAGGAGGTGAAGTAGTTGCCAACGTCCGCTGCCGCCGCATCATCGCGGAGCGCCGCGCTGAGCCCGCGCTTGGCAGTGATTGCGGCTAGCACGGGCTCAAGATCGATGTAGCGGTTGGAGATATGCACCAACAAAATGCCATTGGGGCTAAGTGCGTCGAGATAGACCCCCATCGCCTCGTCGGTCATCAAATGCAGCGGGATCGCATCGGACGAGAAGGCATCGACCGCGAGCAGGTCCATGTCGCCCTTCGGCATGCGGGCCAGTTCGAGCCGAGCATCGCCGAGGACAACCTCCGAATCCGGGGCGCAGTCGCGGATATAGGTAAAGGTGCCGTTGCGCGACAGTTCGAGCACGGCCGGATCGATCTCAAAGAAGCGCATGGACTGCCCGGGGCGGCGGTAGCAGGCGAGCGTGCCGGTGCCGAGGCCGACCACTCCCAGCCGGGCCTTGGGGCCAAGCAGACGGTCGGCATTGGCAAAGGCGATGCCCGCCCCGGAGCCGGGACCATAATAGGTCAACGGCAGGCGGCTGAGCTTGGGATCGAGTGACTGCTTGCCGTGAAGGGTCGTGCCATGGGCCAGGGTTCGCATCTGCTGGACCGGAAATTCGCGCACAGTGTAAACCCCGAAGTAGCTGCGCGTGCGCAAGCCCTCGCGCGAGGCATCGACCGTGTCCCAGCCGCCCTGGGCATACATCAACGCCACCAGCAACACGGCCAGCATCCAGCGCCACGAGGCGATCAGCGAGCCAAGCAGGCCGACCCCGAGCGTCAGCAGGTACTTGCTGTTGCCCATTTCGCCTTCGGTCGAGGTAGCCTGATAGATGAACCAGCACATCGCCAGCGCCACGCCCAGCACGACTGCGGCGGCGATCCGGGCAAGCTGCGGCTCGACCCCCTTGAGCTTGCGCCAGTCGAACAGGGTCGAAGTGGGGAGCAGCAGGGCGGCGGCCAGGACCAGCAGCGGATGTTCCCACACCCAATCGAACAGCAGCGGGGCAAACAGGGCCGTGAACAGCCCGCCCAACGCGCCGCCGGCTGACATGACCAAGTAGAACAGGGTCAGTTGCGAGGCATCGGGCCGGGCATCGTAGAGCCGCGAATGCAACGCCACGCAGACCACGAACAGCAGGAACACGCTGCCGATCACCGGGGCCAGCGTTGCCGCGTGGCTGGAGGCTGCGGCAAAACCGCCGGCGATCAGCACGAATAACGGGGCGACCTGTGTGAAGACCCGCGCCAGCATGCGGTTGTCGGCAAAGGCCACGCTGAAGCTAAGCAGGTAAAGCCCCAGCGGGATCACCCAAAGCAGCGGCATGGCGAACAGATCGGTGGTGAGATGCGTGGTGGTGGACAGCATCAGCCCCGAGGGCACGGCGGCGAGCACCAGCCACAGCGCGATCTTGCCCCAGCCGACTGCGGCAACCGAGCCGTCTTCCGCCTGCGACACGGCCATGTCAGGGGTTTGGCTGCGGCTCCAGGCGCAGAGACCGACCAGCACGATCAGCAGGCCATAGCCAAGGCTCCAGCCGATTGACTGCTCGCTCGCGGAAAGCAGTGGTTCGGCCACCAGCGGATAGGCTATCAGGCCGCCGAAACTGCCCAGGTTCGACGCAGCATAGAGCGCCCAGGGCGCGCTTGAGGCCGGATGGGCGGCATACCACCGCTGCATCAGCGGAGCCTGTGCAGAAACGAGGAAGAACACCGGCCCGATCGTCAGCGCCAGCAGCGCCGGGACCCAGAGGATCTCCATGCCGGCGGTCGGCGGCGGCAAGTCCGCAAGCGTGATCGGCAAGGTCAGACCGGCCAGGGCGAGCAGGACTAGATGGATCTGGCCCTGGCGCTTCAGCGGCAACTTCGAGAGACGATGGGCGTAGAAATAGCCGGCCAGCAGTAGTGCCTGATAGACCAGCATCGCGCTGTTCCAGACGTTCGGTGCTCCGCCTAGTCGCGGCAAGGCAAGGCGGGCGACCAGCGGCTGGACCAGGAACAGCAGGAAGCTGCCGGTCAAGATCGTCAGGACAAACAGGGCGCGTTGGGCGCCAGAGGCGGGGGCGCTCATTGGCTGCTCCAATCGCTACGGACGAGTTCATAGGTCACATGGCGCAACAGCGGATCATCGGTGGCCAGCCGCGGATGGTCGAAATCAAGATCAGGTCGGTACTGCATTCCCAGTCGCTCCATCACGGCCCGGCTGCGCCAGTTGCCGACATTAGTAATAGCCCAGACCGAATCATCGGCGCGATTGGCAAAGAACCAGTTGATTGCCGCCCTTGCTGCTTCGGTGACAAAGCCCTGGCCCCAGGCGGAGCGAGCCAGCCGCCAGCCGAATTCGCCCTTGCCAAGGACCGGGCCAACCGTTCCGCGAATCGCGCCGCACCAACCGAGAAGCTGGTCGCTGTCGCGCTGCACCAAGGCCCAGAAGCAATGGCCATGTTCGGCCTCGATACCGCGCATCCGTTCGATCAAGGCGGCGACCTCGTCGCGGGTCATGACTGGACCAAGTGTCGCCATAACCTCGGGATCGCTATTGATTGCGTGAAACGGATCGAGATCTTCGTCGCGCCACGACCGCAGCACCAGCCGCTCTGTTTCCAGCCGGAACTCAGCCATTAAGCAGCCGCGCGGCGTGGGCCGCGTGATAAGTCAGCACCCCGGCGCAGCCGGCGCGCTTGAAGGCCGTCAGCGTTTCCAGCACCAGCGCATCGCGCTCACCCGCACCAGCCGCAACCGCCGCCTCGATCATCGCGTATTCGCCGCTGACCTGGTAGGCGAAGACCGGGACCTCGAAAGTCTCCTTCACTCGCCGGACGATGTCGAGATAGGGCAGCCCCGGCTTGACCATCACCGAATCGGCGCCTTCGGCCAGATCCAT
>Ga0073920_1000111_pt1 | contig 15944 bp, 17 predicted proteins | sample GWRWT4_2Sept14_2_FD_70953 | JGI IMG/M metagenome (GOLD analysis project Ga0073920, IMG submission 70953) | Sand microcosm microbial communities from a hyporheic zone in Columbia River, Washington, USA - GW-RW T4_23-Sept-14 | ecosystem: Engineered > Artificial ecosystem > Sand microcosm >...
TGCTGCCGCTGCCGAGGGCGCGAGCCGGTCACCGCTTTGCGCCGAAACGGCCTGCGCGATCATCTCGGCATCGGGGGTCAGCGCGCCCAGCTTTTCGTGCAACTGCGGATAGTCGTAGAGGCCGCGCCCGATCCTGCGGATCTCGCCAGCCTGCGCGAGGCGCGACAGCGCCATATCGACCGAGCCGCGTGTGCCGAAGTCGATGAAGTGCTTGGGGGTGAAAACCCACCCCCGACCTTTCGCGCGAACGCGCTTCATGATCTTGTCGGCCATGGCGGACATGATTCGAGTGCTCCTTTCGTTAGAAACTAGCACACATATTTCTAACAAACCATACCATCGCAAAATCCTCCTCGAAGCCCATCATGATCATCATCACCGCCTGCCTGTCGATCATCAACGTCGGCGTTTCCGGCACCGGTGATGCTCAAGACCGGCGGGGTAGCCTACATCACAGGCCCAAACATGCGGAGCGGCCCTGTGGGGATTGTCGCACTCGGTCCCGCGCGCCCTTGCGGGCTGCGCTCCTGCGGGCGCGAAGTTCCTCGCATTGGGCCGCCGGCACTCTCGCCTACGCCTCCGTCGCCGTCCCGCGCCCGTGCGATGCACCGGGCCACAGGCCGACTGACCGTCTCCGGCAAGGGGTCCGTTTCTGGCGAGCGGAAGTATCGAGACTGCTATGCGCCCTACTGCAATTTGCCGATGTCTGGCGCTGATGGTTTGTCGGGGCACTGAAGGACCAGAAAGATCTCGAGCAGTCTCTCATTTGTCCCAATGAGCGCGCCGTTCATGAGCAAGATTTGCATCACCCTGTTCCAGCGATCGCTATCCATTTCCAGTGAGATGCCTTGGAGAATGGCCATTTCGATAAGCCGCTGTTTGATAGACTCTGCCTGCTGCCAGGCTCGCACGCGATATCGACTGGCGCCTTCGGCGCCCAAGGCAAGTTCATCGATACTCAGATCGCTCAGGCGTGCCGCTTCGCGAATGATTCGAAACGGGGGGTCTCTTCGCAGCGTCTCGTAAGTCAGCAATGTGCGCTTCGTACAGCCAAGAGCCTCAGCAAACTTGGCTTGGCTCAACCCCAGTTGCTTGCGCAAGTCGCGCAACCTCGTACCGAGAGGAACCTCTTCATCTGCAACAGCGGACTTCTGGAAAGCAGCATCACATGCTGCCGTCCCGGCAATTGGTATAGCCTTGCCAGAGGCGCTGCTCGCGCCAAGCGGGATCAGTTCGTTTTTCAATTTCAGACCCTTTCGAGAAAAGGCCTGATGAAGATTGCGCAAGGGCAAGTTAGGCAGTTGCGACCCACCTGACAAGACGAAGGTGAAGGACAGAGTTTTGCGGTTAACCCCGAACGCCCTGTCCCTTTCGGGCTCAGGGGTTCGGGGGCAAAACCGTAATCTCTCTCTCATCTCGGTGGCTGAGCGAAATCAGCATCGCCATAGCATGACGCCTGGGAGATTGGCGGCCGTCAAGGATCGCGGGTGCCCCCCAATTTTGGCCTGCGGCGCCTTACGGCTTGCGAGCAAAAATCGGCTCCCCCCGCGCCCGCTCTTCGCGGCGACAGCGCGCGCGCTGCCGTCCCTGACTGCCTGACTCCGGCGTCCTTCCGATGGGCATCTTTCATCAGTCCGATGAGAGACAATTCCTTTTGGAGGTTATCATGACGGACCGTTTCTCGAACTTCGCCGATCTTGCCGAACACTATGCGCGTGAAATCGCCACGCCCGACTACGCCCGGGCTTTCATGGAGCAGACCGAAATGGCCAAGCTTTCGATCGAACATGAGCCGAGCTCGGTGGAAATGCCCGACCCCGAGGTGGCGCAGGCGGCGATCGAGATGATGCTGGCAACGGTCTTCGACCTGTTCCGCGACACCCGGATGGAGGACTTCGCCAGCGAGGTCGCCTGGGGGATTGCCAACAGCTTCCATGTCGTCGCCAAGCGGCTCGATGACCGCGAGGATGCCATGGCCAACCGGCTCCAGGAGAAGCTGCGCGAATATGATCCGAGCGAGGTCTATGCAACCGACCTTGAGGATATCACCATGCAGGCCCGCAGTCTTGCCGAATGCCGTGACGCGATGGAGTGCATGCGCGACCATGCCGCCCGCATCTACCTTGTCGAAACCGGCCGGCCCTTCTCGCCGGTGCGCGGGTCTAGGGTGTCATCCAAGACCAATGCCTCGATGATCGAAGCGCGCGATTATCTCGCGGCACAGAAGGCGCAGCGGCGCGAGCAGTTCGCCCCCTCGGGTCCGGTCGTGGTGTTCTCGGGCGGACAGCAGTTCACCGACATCGCGCTGGTAGAAGACTACCTCGATGCGATCCACACCCGGGTGCCCTCGATGGCGCTGGCAACGACCGCCCAGAACAAGGGCGCGGACGTGATCGCGGCAGCCTGGGCATCGCGCCACAATGTGCCGGTGATCCTGTGCAAGCCCGACACCTCGCGGGGATCCGCAACCTGCGGATCGACGACATCGACTGGCGCGCGGAATCGATCCGCATCAGGCACACCAAGACCCGCGCTACCTCGTTCCAGCCCCTGGTAGAACCGGTTGGCGATGCCTTGCTGGCCTATCTGCGCGCGGGACGGCCTGTGACCGATGCCCGGGAAATCTTCATCCGCACGCGCGCGCCCTATCGCAAGCTTGGTGTGCTCGGCAGCGCGGTGCGACGACGGCTTCGCGATGCCGGGGTCGAGCCGCCCGGCAAGGGTGGTCCTCACATCTTTCGCCATGCCCGCGCGGTGGAAATGCTGCGCGCTTCGGTGCCACAAAAGATCATCGGCGACGTGCTTGGGCACCGCTCGATCGAGTCGACGGCGCCCTACCTCAAGCTTGCGACCGAGGACCTCAGGGCCATCGCACTCGATGTGCCGGGAACGGAGGTGCTGTCATGACGATATGGCCCGATCCCGACCGGTTGCTGATGACGCGTTATGTTGCGAGCCTTCACCTGCGCAGCCCCAGCAGCCGCGCCTATTACAAGCAGGCGCTGGGCAGCTCCCAGGACGTCGCCGAGCACCACGCCGAACTCGGCAAGGACGTGCTGGTGGCCTGGCTGGATGCGTTCTAGACCCGGTGGGCAGCAACGACGCGGTTGCACCGCACTCGCATCATCGACCGGTTCCTCGACCATCTGCTGGAAGCCGGAGCGATCGAATGCAATCCCGTCGCCGTTCTGCGCGATGCGTGCAATATCAAGCATTGCAAGTCGGTGTGGCGGGCGCTGGCATCGCGCGATCCGGACGGTGCGCTTGCCGAACTGCGCCAGTCCATGCCGTTCGGCAGCGTGCTGGACGAAATCATGGCCGAGCACGTCGCGCTAATGCGGAACCGTGGTTACAAATACACCACCCAGCCCGTCTGGCTCTTGCTGTTCGATCGGTTCCTGCAGTTGAACCCGGCGCTGCAGAATCAGCCGCTCGGGGTGATGCTCGAACATTGGTCAGCGGCCATAATGACACGCAATCATGCGAACGAGTGCGAAAAGCTGAAGCGCCTCCTTGCGAAAATACTCCGCCACCGGGATCCGTCGCTCCCGCCGCGCCGATCGGACCCGCGTCCGGGAAAGGAAGTCGCCAAGCAGTGGCGCACACCTCATATCTATACGCCCGCCGACGTGCGGTACATGCTCGACATCGCCCGCTCCTATCGGAACCATGCTACCTTGACCCGGCGGAAGTGACGCCGATCCTCGCCCAGCCTGACCGTTCGACGCTCGAAGGCATGCGCGATCATGCGCTGCTATCGTTGCTCTGCAACAGCGGTGCGCGGATCCAGGAAGCACTCGACCTATGCCCCGAAGCGATCCGGTTCGAAAGCCCGAGCTGCGTGCGCCTGACCGGCAAGGGCCGGAAGGAACGCATCTGCCCGCTCTGGCCGGAAACCGCGATGTTGTTGAAGAAGCTGCTCGAACGGCAGCCACGAGCGCCGGACCAGCGGCTGTTCGTCAACCGCTATGGCGAGCCACTCAGCGCCTCTGGGGTCCGGTTCAAACTTGCCGCTTACGTGAAGGTGGCGACCGAGACCACGCCTACGCTGCGCGGCAAGCAGGTAACGCCCCATGCCTTCCGGCACGCCACCGCCGTGCACCTCATATCGGCGGGCGTCGATGTCACGGTCATCCGCAGCTGGCTCGGCAATGTGAGCCTCGACACGACCAATCACCACGCCAGGGCTAACCTCGAAACAAAACGCAAGGCCCTGGAGCAGGTCGGCGTTCCGACAACAACAGGCCAACAGCGGTCATGAAAGCGTGATGCAAGCGTGCTAGCCTGGCTCGACACGCTCTGAAATAATGCGGAGGCACGTGGGTGGTGGATGGTTGAAAACCGCCAATCTGGTCGCGTTCTTTCACATTATCGACACCTCGCGATCAATGAAGTTATGCCGAGGTGAGCATAACTTCAGCCAAGCTGCGAGATGCGCGCGGGGATGTTCGCCGCGGCGATCGCGTGAGTAATGGAACAACGCGGCGGGCGGCGCCGGTCCGCCGAACGGGGCATCGTCACGCACGTAAACCCACAATCGACCGGTATCGGTCTTGCCCTTGGCGAGCACTGGCACGGTCGTATCGTCGCCGTGCAATCGCTCGGCGGCCAGGACATGGGCTTCGATCCGGCGATAGAGCGGCATTAGTGCGGCAGTTGCCGCGCCGACCTGATCAGCCAGCGTCGACAGGCTCAAGGGCACACCCTCACGGGCGAAGCGGTCGGCCTGCCGGTTCAAGGGTTGGTGCTGCCCGTACTTCTCGAACAGCAGCATGGCGAGGAAGCTCGGTCCCGCCCAGCCACGCGGCACGACATGGAACGGTGCCGGCGGCTGTGTGATCTGCTCGCAGTCCCGGCAGGAAAACTTCTCGCGTACCGTCTGGATGACCTTCCACTGGCGCGGGATTACCTCCAGCGTCTCGGTCACGTCCTCGCCGAGCTTCGACAGGCGCGTACCGCCGCATGCCGGGCACGAGCAAGGGGTCGGGATGACGACGCGCTCGCGCGGCAGATGCTCGGGGAACGGCTTCCTGGCGGGGCGCTTACGTTCGAATGGGGCGACGTTCGTTGTACTGGCCGCAGCCATCTCGGCGGCAAGATCGTCCTCGCTGGCGCTGTCCCCGAGCTCTTCGAGCTGCAGCTCAAGCAGCCGCCTGCTACGCTCCGAATGGGGGCCGAAGCGCTCGCGGTTCAGCTTGGCGATCTGCAGCTTGAGGTGAGCAATCAGGGCTTGATCAGCCGAAGCCTTGGAACGGGCATTGACCAACTCCGCCTCGGCGTCGGCAGCCCGCTGGGTCATCGAAACCACCAGCGCCTTGAGCGCTTCGACGTCGTTCGGCAGGTTCGAAACAGCGGCTTCCATGGCCGAAATGAATCAGCATCTGGCGCCCGGTGCAACTGCAAAATGCAGCTTCTGCGGAGAAAATCCGCGCCCTATCCGGCGCTCGCCGGACGCCACGAATACTGCGGGTTACGCCAGTCGATGCCGTCAAGCAGGCAGGCCAGCTGGGCACTCGTCAATGACACCACGCCATCCATCGCCGAGGGCCAGATGAACCGCCCCTTCTCGATCCGCTTGGCATAGAGCGATATACCGATGCCGTCGTGCCAGATGATCTTCACCAGCGAGCCAGCGCGGCCGCGAAAGACGATCAGATCGCCGCCATGGGGATCGCGCTTGAGGCTCTGCTGGACCATCAGCGCCAGGCCCTGCATGCCCTTGCGCATATCGGTGTGGCCCATCGCGATCCACATCCGCGCGCCGGGCGGGATCACCGCAGCGCCTTCAACGCCGCCGCTGCCAGTGCCGGCGGTGCCGATGCGAAGATGCTCACCCGGCTGCCGCGCGCAAGCTCGTCGATAATCGCCGGCGGTGCGATCGGCGGCTCCGCTCCGTCTCCAGCAACAACAACCGCTTCGGCGAATCCGGGCTCGGCGACCGACTGCCGAACCTTGCTTCGCCATGTGTAGATCAGCGCCGAAGAAACGTCATGCCGCCGCGCCACCTCGGCCACGCAGGCTCCGGGCGAGAATGCCTCGGTCAGAATAAGAACCCGATCTTCCTCGCTCCATCGACGGCGACGCTCCGGACCCGAAAACACTGTGATCTGACCCATCAACCGCTCCTGAGTGCGCAAATAAGAGCACACTCAAGACCGATCACTCACCGTCCAGACAAGGCGGGACCCGCCGGAGGGTTACCTTCATTCGGGAGCTGATCACCGAGCATGGCGACATGACTCTGGTCGAGGTTCAGGCGCAGCTGATCGAGCGCGGCGCCCTGGTCGGGATCGGCACGGTGCATCGCTTCTTCGTTCGTCATGGGATCACGCGCAAAAAAAACCAGGCACGCGATCGAGCAGGACCGTCCCGACGTCCTGAGGCAACGCCAGCACTGGTTCGACAACCAGATCGACCTCGAACGCGAACGACTCGCCTTCATCGATGAGACCTGGACCGCCACCAACATGACCCGCAGTCACGGTCGTTGCCGGAATGGCGAGCGGCTGCGGATGGGCTTCCCACACGGGCACCGCAAGACCACCACGCTGGTCGCGGGCCTGCGCATGACCGGCATGGTCGCGCCGATGGTGCTGGATGGGCCGATCAACGGCGACTGGTTCGAAGCCTATGAGGTACAGGTTCCAGTGCCCGAGCTGCGGCCCCGGTGACGTCGTCATCATGGACAACCTCTCGAGCCACAAACGGGCAGCCGTGAGAGAGAGGATCAAAGCGGCAGGTGCAACCCTGCGCTTCCTCCCGCCATATAGCTCGGACTTCAACCCAATCGAGAGGACCTTCTCCCGGCTCAAGGCCATGCTCCGCAAGGCCTGGGCGGGTGGTCAAGCTGGGCAAACAAATCAACGTTGCCGAGATCCGGATCGAAGATGGCAACGGCCAATTGTTGGCGAGTGGTCGGGGTGTCTATGTCGGGTAGGTTCTGAAGCTGGCGTTTGCATGGCGCAAACGGCATGATTGAACTGGTTGGCTAGATAGCAAAAGGAAAGACAAGATGCGCCATGATAAAGGAGCACATGAGCCCAAACCGGCAGCAACGATCATGTTGCTGCGCGATGATCCCGAATTCCAGGTGCTGATGGTTAAACGCCACCAGCAAATCGATTTTGCCTCCAGTGCGCTCGTTTTTCCCGGCGGAAAGTTACATCGAGCCGATTCGGACCCGGCCTGGGTGGAGCATTGCGCTGGATGGGATCAGTTCGACGTTGTTCAGCGTTCCCTTCGCATAGCTGCAATCCGTGAAGTCTTCGAAGAGGCCGGCATTCTGATGGCGCGCTATCCTGGCAGCGACCTGTTCGAGGCCGCTTCTGATCCAGATGTGCGGGCCTCCGTCGAACGTGGCGAAATTGCCTTCATCGACGTGGTGCGTGAATTGGGTGTGCATTTGCGGCTTGATGCGCTGAGCATTTTGCCCGTTGGATCACGCCGCCGATCATGCCAAAGCGGTTCGACACCTTTTTCTATGCGGTCCACGCCCCCGCCAACCAGGTCGCTGCCTGCGATGGGCACGAGACCGTCGATGCCGAATGGATCTCGCCAAGCGATGTCTTGCGCCTGGCCAAATGCGGCGAGCGCACGGTTATCTTCCCGACTCGGATGAACGTGCAACTGCTGGCTGAAGCCAATGATGCGGCGGATTGTATTAAGCGCGCGGAGGAGCGAACCTTGGTTACCGTTCTCCCCGCGCTGGAAGAACGCGATGGCAAACGTCTCCTCGTGCTTCCCGATAATGCCGGTTATGGTTCCGTAGTTGAAGTTGTCGGATAGCTATTACTAGTACTACAGTTGCGTTTCAAGCCGAATTTTGCGGTGACAGAGAGCGGCGATGGTCTGGTGGGCTTGTCGCCATCGGGACCAGGCCCAGATGAAGGTGGGATGGCGTTGTGCTGCGAAGATAAGCTTTGCGATGAGCTTGCGAATTTCCGAGGTGGACAGGAGGCCTTGAAGCACGAGGGTCACGCGGCTTGTTGGCTCGGACTCGTTTTGTCCCGTTTCCGGGGATTGCCAATTTCGGGTTCGACCCGACTCCAAGCCGCTCGGCGCTGATCAGCGGCAACTTTGGCAAGGAATGCGGCGGCAGCCATGACCAGCGTCATATGACGATGCCAGCCTTGCCAAGAACGTGCTTCGCAATGATCAAGCCCGAGATCATCTTTGGCGCGCAGGAAGCATTCCTCAATGGTCCAGCGCAGGCCTGCGGCTCCCGCCAACTCCTCGAGCGAGATTCCTTCGCGCGCATAGGCGAAGTAATAGGCCAGATCGTCGGGATTCTTGAGATTGCGACGGAAGAGCAGCCAGCGCGTGAAGCCGTCGTGCGTCGTCCAGTTAAGGGGCAGGCACGCCCAGTGATACAGCCGCGGCCCCTTGGCCCCCTCGCCCGCCGATAGCGCATGCCAGTCGCTCTCTTCCAGCTCTCCCGCCAGGCAGCCTGGGTCGGTCTGGACAAGTCCTTCTTCTGTCAGGAAGCGCAGATGCTGGTTGGACCGGACCGCCAGAACATAGGGCTGGCCGCGATCCTCCAGCATGCGGCGCAGCTGGTAATCCGAACCATATAGGGCATCGGCCAGCACCCAAGCGCACGATACGCCAGCGTCAAACGCGGCTGCGATCATCTCCCGCGCCATAGTCGGCTTGGTGGCGAAGGCGACATTCTCGGGCACATTCGCTTTGCGGCGACGTTTGCCATCCTCGGCCCAGGCCTTGGGCAGATAGAGTCTGCGATCGATCAGGGTATGGCCGTAGCGACTGGCGTAGCCCAGAAAAACGCCCACCTGGCAGTTCTCCACCCGCCCCGCCGTACCCGAATATTGCCGCGCCACTCCGACCGAATGTGTGCCCTTCTTCAGGAATCCCGTCTCATCCACGACAATAACGCTGCCCCTATCGCCGAGCCCTGCCATGACGTAATCCTGCACAAGCTCGCGCAGAGCATCTGCTGACCAGGCGCTACGCCCAAGCAGTGACTGGATGCGAAAAGGACGATCCAGTCCGGCCACTTCGGCAAGCATCCATCCGGTCTTACGCTCAGTTCCCGAAAACAACCCATCGATGAACGCACCGCCTGAGGCGCGGGTCTCCGCCCGGCCCAGCGCCGGACCAATATAGGCCTTCAAATCATCAAGCGCTGCACGCCAATCGACCAATGTCCCCGCCCAATCCGCAACCGTCATGGTCCAATCCTCCGCCAATCGCAGGCAGTGAATCAGACTTCGGCAGTAAACGCAACTGTAGTACTAATCAGCGTTGAAAAACTAATAACGCCAAGTCAAGGCAGCCTCCGGGACACAATGAAGCATCCCGGAAGCTGATGATGACTAATCAGAACTTGCCGCGCACCGTGACACCGTAGGTACGTGGCTCGGCGAGGAATGACGAGAAGATTTGCCGTCCGCCCGGAAACTGGGGATAGCCGTAACTGGCTGAACTTCCGCCCGCCTGATAAGGCGTGTTGAAGGTTACCTGAGTGTAGTCCTGGTTGAAGAGATTCTGAACCCAGAATTCGACTCCCCAACGCTCCTCCGGTCCACGCAGGCCGATGCGTCCATTGACGACCACGAAGCTATCTTGACTCTTTTGCGGATAGAGGTCCGACCCTGTATTATAATCCGAGCTGAGCCGGGCATCGACGTAAAACAGCGCATGCAATCCCGAACTGCCGATTTCGGGTGTCCAGGAGGCCGAACTGGTGACCACCCACGGTGCGGAATTCGAGATCTGCTTGCCAGGCAGCACGCGCAATGCCGGGTCAAGCGGAGCACCTTGGCTGTTTCCGACCAGGTTGTCGCGGTATTTTGTGCTGGCGTAAGTGACACCAAGGTTAAAGGTCAGATTGCGCACAGGGCGCAAGGAACCCTCGATCTCCACACCCTGGCTGAGGACACCATAGCCAACATCGCCGGAAGCACAGGAGCCGGTAGCTGGATCAGCGTCCCTGTCCGCACCGCCCAGGCTAGCCTTGCAACCGTTGACCGTTTGAACGATGTAAACCGCGCCGGCGAAAGTGTTCAACTGGAAGTTGCTGAACTCCTGCCGAAATCCTGTCACGGACAGGCTGAATTCCCGCGAGCTGTACTTCAGACCCACCTCATAGGCTTTGACATATTCCGGATCGAACATGAGGTTGTGGACATAGGCCTGCGCGCCGCCACCTGCCGCAAATGGCATGATTGGCGACTTAAGGGCAGATCGATCGAGATTGAACCCACCCGCCTTGTATCCCTTTGAATAGTTGGCATAGATCATTACCTCTGGGCGGACCTGATAGGAGAGGCCCGCCGTATAGGTGAATTCACCTTCACTGCGCTGGCCGTTGATCGAGACCCCGTTCACCTCGGATGTCGAGTTCCCCTGGCAGCCCAGGCTGAGGAGCGATCCGGCTAGCGTGCGAACCGTGGCGTTGGCGCTGGAAAGATCATCGATCAAGGTTCCCTGCAATGCCGGACAAATCGTGTTGTTGTTGCCAAAGGTGGCGTCGAGGCTCTTGTCTTCCCACGTGTAACGCGCGCCAAGCGTCAACTTCAATTCATCGGCAAGTGTGATGATGTTGTGCGTGAACATCGCATAATTCTTGGAATGCTGGTGGTACGAATCCATCGTCGTACCGACGTTGCGGATCGAATCGAGGCGATCAAAGCCATTGATAATGTCAGCGCCAAAACTTCCCACGACAGTCCGGCCGGTTGCACTGAGGCAACCGGTGCTTGCAGGATCGTAGAAGCCCGCGAGGCCTCCGCCCGAAACGATCCGGCAGGCGGCGAAGCGTCCGTATTGGCTGCCAAAGCGCAGCGCATCGTCGACATTCAGCTTTTCGTCCGCGAAATAGCCCCCAACCAGCCAATCCAGCTTATCGTCGAAGGCTGAACCCTGAAGGCGCAATTCCTGGGTGAAGGTCTTGAACTGCCGGAAAGAGCCAGGAGCCCTGTAGAGCAGATCAACCGTGGAATAATCGCTATCGCCTTCCTGCTCGCTCTTGAACTCGCGGTAGCCCGTGATGGAGGTGAGTTTTGCCGCGCCGAAATCGTGATTGACCTCAAGCGACACGCCGCCATCGTTGATGGTTCCGCCCATCGGATGGGCCGGGGATGTCCAGATCTTGCGGCTGAACGGATCGCTAAATGCCTGGGGCTGTTGGCCGAGATCGATCAGAACCTTGACGATATTGTTCTGTGTCGGATCGTTGAGGCCTCCGATCTGCGGGTTGAAGGCCGCATCGATATATGCTGCGCCGCAGCATGCTTCTTCACGGTGCGTGTAATCGCCGATCAACCTGATGCTGGTCGCATCCGTCGGTTCGAACAGAAATTGCCCGCGCACGAAATAGCGGTCGCGGTTGTTAACATCCTTTCCTGTGTTCACATCGTTATAAAAGCCGTCGCGCTTGGCGTATACGCCCTCAATCTTTGCCGCGAGTGTATCGGTCAAAGGGCCGGTTATCGAACCAGCCAGGCGCCAATAATCATAATTGCCATAGCTGGCCTCGGCGTTCGCTCCGAAGGTGAAGGATGGCTTCTTGCTGATCACATGAATCAAGCCAGCCGATGCATTCCGGCCAAACAGTGTGCCCTGCGGTCCGCGCAGCACTTCGATCCGCTCGACCTCGCCAAGTTCCGACAAGGCAACGCCGGACCGAGACCGGTAGACGCCATCAATGAATACCGCGACCGAACTTTCAAGGCCCGGATTGTCCCCGACTGTCCCCACGCCGCGAACGCGCGCCGAGCCGTTAGCTTCGGTTCCTGTCGAAGAGACCATCAAGGAAGGTGCGAGCTGGCCAAGTTGCCGAATATCGCTTGCGCCGGAATTCTGCAACGATTGAGCATTAACGGCGGTAACCGCCAGCGGAACCTTGGAGAGGGTTTCCGAACGGCGGGTTGCGGTGACCACGATTTCTCCACCCGCCGCTTGCTGCTCGACCTGCTCGCTCACATTTGCCTCACCCCCGGCGGTTTGCTGGGCCAGAGCGGGACTCGCTATCGCTAATAGGCTGCATGATCCCGACAACGCGATCAAATGAAAACCATTAGATTTCAACATATAATCCTCCTCACTTTTTTAGAATCTTGAACTCACGTTGATTTCTAGCTGCCGATCAACCGGGCGGCCAAAGCCAGCATCCTAGCACCGATCGGATCGCGGCAAGAAATGCCAAGGGCTGATCCAGCATCAAATGGTGTCGTGAATTGGGTATCGCGATGATCGGGATGTCGGTTCCGCCAAGCTCGTGCACGAAATTCCGCGAGTCTCGCGTGAACAACAGGCTTTCCTCGCCATGCACGATCACCTTTCGCCCCGGTGCCGAAACCAGTTTAGGGCCGATCGCTAGCCAATCGGCACGCGAATTGTCGCGATTGAACACCGCAGGCGAGAACTTCCAGCTCCAGCCGCCTTCGACCCGGCGCAAGGAATGATAGGCCATATAGTCCATCAGGAACGGTTCCCCCACTTGCTGCGGCGGCGAGAGCTTGTAGCGGCTGCGGGCAGTCGCAAAGTCCGGGTAGATGCGCTGCGGCTTGTCGGGATTGCCTGAACCCGGGCTGGTGTGGCCGCCTGCCCAGAATGCTTCGAGCATGGCGGGGCGCAGGGTCATCATGTCGCAAGTGGCTGCACCGGCAAAGCCGCCAGGCAATTGTTCAAGCGCCTCCAGCGCGACACTGGCACCGAAGCTGTGCGCGACGATCGCCGGTTTCCGGTCAGCATCGAACAGGCCCAGCGCCCACGCCACGCCGATCATTTCCCGGCCGCGCGCGGCCATGTCGCAATTTTCGCGCACCGCGCTGTCGCCCATTGCGGACAGGTCGTAGGCTACGACGTCGTAATCGTTCGCAAGGAATGGCGCGATGAAGGCAAAGCAGCGGGCGTGGGCGAGGAAGCCGTGAGTCATCAGCACGGGTGGCTTACCGCGCTGCCCCCACCGGAAATAGTGGATCCCCGTGCCATCAACCTCAACGAAGCCTTCCTCGCGCGGAACGGCAAGGGCATCGACAAACCAGCGGGGCAGTTCTTCAGGGTTCGGGGCCCATTCCGGATCGATATCGCCAAGACCGTTCGTTATGTCACTCGACAAGGTATTTTCCGATCAGAATGTTCAAGAAACGAGACTGAAGCCGCGATAGCCATTTGCGGCAACGTCGGCACAGATCTGGGCGTAGGTTGATACGCTCGGGAAGTTGATCAGCTGGCGCTTCTTGCCTGGAATGTTATCGCCCATGTACCAGGACTTGGCTTTGGGAAAGAGCGTCATCGCGCCGATCTGTTCGACCATTTCGGTCCATTCGCGCTCTGCCGCGGGATCGGGCTCAAACCGCGTGAACCCTTCGTTTCTCAGGTGAACGAGGAAATCCGTTGTCCAGTCACCCTGAAGTTCGGCGGCGGTCGGACCGTTCGAAAATCCGGACGGGCTCAGCGGGCCGTAGTGGAAGAGCATGTTGGGAAATCCGGAAACCGAATTGCCTAGATACGCGCGGACCCCCTCCTTCCACGCTTCGCCAAGGTCAAAGCCTTCGATGCCGCGAACCTTCATGTCAATCAGTCCGCCGCTGCCGGCATCGAAACCCGTGGCGAACACGATGATGTCGCATTCGATCAGGCCGCTCGCGGTCTTGATGCCGGTTGGGACCACGCGCATGATCGGATTGCGCTTGAGTTCGACCAGCGACACGTTTTCCTGCGCGAATATCTCGTAATAGTTCTGCTCAAGCGAGGGACGTTTCGTGCCAAAGGGATGCGGTGGCTCCATTGGCGCCAGCGCCTCTTGCAGGGACGCACTGGCAATCCGCGCACGGACCTTATCGCGCCAGAAATCGTAGGCGAACCGGTTGGCCCGTTCATTGGTCAACTGGTCGGAGAAGTTGTTGTACCAAAACCTCAGGCCGCCGGCTTGCCATAACCGTTCGAAGGTCGCCGTGCGCTCCGCGTCATCGACGTCGAGTGCGCTGACCTCCATTCGATCGGCATCGAAACCGCCGTTCGAATGCGCCCGCGCCGCGAACAGGGTGGGGTAGCCAGGTTTTTCCCAGGTCTGCTGTTCGATGCTCAAACTGTGCTGCTGCATCGGCAGAGCCAGGATCGGAGTACGCTGGAACAGAGTCAGCTGCGCGGCGTCGCGCGCGGCTTCCTGCGCCACCTGCACGCCGCTCGCCCCGGTTCCGATGATCGCTACCCGCTTTCCGGCAAACGAAAGGCCGCCCTGCGGCCAGTGCGCGGTGTGGTGCTGTTCGCCTTCGAAGGTCTCCAAGCCAGCAATGTCCGGGGTATAGGATTTGGCCGCGAAGCCTGCGCACGGCAGCAGGAACCGGGCGCTGATCTGCTCTCCTTGCGTGGTATCTATGCGCCAGACATTGCTGTTAGCGTCGAAGTGGGCTCCCGACACACGCGTTCCCATCGCCATGGCGGGCCACAGATTCAGTTTGTCGCAAACGTAGCGAAAGTATTTTCGCAATTCGCCGCCGCCCGGGAACCGTTCGCTCCAAGTCCAGTCCTGCCACAATTCGGGCAGCGAGAATTCGTAAATTGGAACGTGCGAATCGACCCGGGCACCAGGATAGCAGTTCCAGTACCAGATACCGCCGGGTTCAGCTGCGGCGTCGATCAGCCTGACCCGGAACCCGGCCTGACGCAGCCGGTGGAGCAGGTAGACGCCGCTAAAGCCCGCGCCGATGATCAGCGCATCGTAATTCGGATCAGGTGCGCTCACTGCGCGTGGCTCAGCTTGGCAGCAAGCTCTGCCGCGCTCTTGTAGTCCGCCTTTCCGTTCGGCGCACGTAGCGCCATCGCGGTTGCGAAAACCGCCTTGGGAGTCTTGTAACCCGCCAGCTTGCTGCGGACGTGCTCCTTGACAGCCGATTCATCGAACGTCGTGCCAGAGGCGAGGTAAACCACCGCAGTTACTGCTTGCCCCCATTTGTCATCGGGCACACCTACAACAAGCGCATCCTCGATTGCCGGATGGGTCTTGAGTACTTCCTCGACCTCTTCGGGATAGACCTTTTCACCAGCGGTATTGATGCAGATGCTACCCCGCCCAAGCAAGGTTAAGCTGCCATCCATTTCGACCGTGCACCAATCCCCAGGGATCGAGTAGCGAACTCCGTTGATGGTCTTGAAGGTTCGTGCCGATTTTTCGGGATCCTTGTAGTAGGCCAGCGGGATCGGACCCTTGAGGGCAATGAAGCCCGGTACGCCAGTCCCCGGATGGACCAGCTTGTCGTTCTCGTCGAACACGTCGCAAGAGCTGCCAATGGTGAACTTTGCGGTCTCCGTGGTCCCTGCGGCAGTTGTGACCGAACGACCGAAGCCAAGTCCCTCCGAAGCCCCGAAGCTGTCCATCAGGGCAACTTGCGGAATGTGCCGGATCAGGCCCTGCTTGACCTCCTTGCTCCACATCACACCTGACGAGACGATGGTTATCAGGCTAGACGTTTCGAACCGGCCCTGATTGTCATCCAGGGCCTTGAGCATCGGCTTGGCAAACGCGTCGCCGACGATCGCGATCGACTGCACCTTGTTTCGTTCGACCGCTTCCCAGAGTTCGACCGGATCAAGTGATATATTATCGAGAGTGACAAGGCATCCACCCGAGGCGAGCGTTCCGATCGCGGTGATGAAGCCGGTTCCGTGCATCATCGGGCAAGCCGGCAAAGTCATCCGCCCGGGGCCCTCGGCGCGGATCATGGCGACGGCTTCGTCAAGGCTTTCCGGTACAGGCGCGAGTAAGCGCTGCGCATCGAGTTGAGCTTCGCGCATATCGGTGTGGCGCCAAACCACGCCCTTTGGCATTCCGGTCGTCCCGCCGGTGTATATGAACAGTTCGTCATGCGGCGATCGCTCGATCCCCAGCGGCGATCCATCCCCCGCAGCGGCAAGGTCCTCATAGGCCAGCGAAAAGGATGCCTTTGCAGCCGCGTCGCCGATTTCTACGAAGACCTTGG
>Ga0073920_1000113_pt1 | contig 15922 bp, 10 predicted proteins | sample GWRWT4_2Sept14_2_FD_70953 | JGI IMG/M metagenome (GOLD analysis project Ga0073920, IMG submission 70953) | Sand microcosm microbial communities from a hyporheic zone in Columbia River, Washington, USA - GW-RW T4_23-Sept-14 | ecosystem: Engineered > Artificial ecosystem > Sand microcosm >...
TCGCCTGGTTGTCGCACCGCCGGCAATTCAGCCGCTTGTCTACCAGCCGCTCACAACGCCTGCGCCGATTGCCGAGCAGGTCGGGCACTATCTCCCATACCGGCCGAGCCGCATCGCGATTGAGGGTGCGGCCGACCATCCAACCCCGCTGGTCGAATCCGTTGCGATGGGCTCGATCACCGCACCGGTGCCGCATGCCGTACCGCAACTGCCTACGGACCTGATCGCCAAGGGCATTCTCTCGGCGGCGCAAGCCGAGACCCTGATCTATGCGGCGAGTGCGCACGCCCGCGATCTTTCCGGTCGCTACGAGCCCGAGGATAAGGGCTGCGCCTTGAAGGTGAGCGCCGACGGCACGGCCTACCGCATGGGCTACTTCCTCGGTGACGGAACCGGGGCCGGAAAGGGACGGCAGGTCGCGGCAGTGATCCTCGACCGCTGGGTGCGAGGCGAGCGCCGTCACATCTGGATTTCCAAGAACGAGGCGCTGCTCGAAGATGCCCGCCGCGATTGGTCGGCGCTTGGCGGCCTGCCGATCGACGTCCAGCCGCTCGGGCAATGGAAGCTCGGGGTCCCGGTCGGGATGCGCGAGGGCATCCTGTTCGTCACCTATCCGACGCTGCGTTCGGGCCGCAGCGATGCGACCCGGCTCGAGCAGATCCTTGAATGGGCGGGAGACAATTTCGACGGGGTGATCGTATTCGATGAAGCCCACGCCATGGCCAATGCAGCGGGCGGCGAAGGCTCGCGCGGCAAGGTCAAGGGATCGGAGCAGGGCGTCGCCGGGGTGCGCCTGCAAAACCTGTTGCCGCGTGCCCGCGTTCTCTACGCGTCGGCCACCGGCGCCTCTGACGTCAACAATCTGGCCTATGCGACCCGGCTAGGTCTGTGGGGGCCGGAGACCGCATTCGCTAACCGCGAGGCCTTCGTCGCCGACATCCGCGACGGCGGGATCGCGGCGATGGAACTCGTGGCCCGGGACCTCAAGTCGCTGGGACTCTATACTGCACGGGCCCTGTCCTTCGCCGGGGTCGAATACGAGATCCTCGAACATGCGCTGACCAGCGACCAGATCGCGGTCTACGATGCTTATGCCGATGCCTGGGCGATCATCCACGCCAACCTACGCGATGCGCTCGAAGCGACCCGGATCGTCGATCAGGACAGCGGTGACACCTTGAACTCAGGCGCCAAGGCGGCGGCGATTTCGATATTCGAGGGCACCAAGCAACGCTTCTTTGCGCAGCTCCTGCTCTCGATGAAACTCCCAAGCCTGCTTCCCGCGATCGAGACTGCACTCGCTGAAGGCAATGCCGTGGTGGTGCAGCTGGTCTCGACCGCCGAGGCGATGCTCAACCGCCGCCTTGCTGATCTGTCGGACGCCGAACGCGAAACGCTCGAGATCGACCTTTCTCCTCGGGAATACGTGATCGACTACCTCACCAAGAGCTTTCCGGTGCGGCTGATGGCGGTCTACACCGACGAGAACGGCAAGGCACGCTCCGAACCGATGAGCGACGAGAGCGGGGCGCCGGTCCTGTGCCGTTCAGCGCTCGCCGCGCGCGAGCGGATGATCGAACAGCTCTGCGCGCTCCCGCCCATCGCCATCGCGCTCGATGCGATCATCGAGCGGTTCGGAGCCGACGAGGTTGCCGAAGTGACCGGGCGTACACGCCGCCTGATCATCGGCCGCGATGGATGCCAGAAACTCCAGTCCCGCAGTCCGCGCGCCAACATCGCCGAGACCCAGGCATTCATGGACGGGGCCAAGCGCATCCTGGTGTTCTCCGATGCTGGCGGGACGGGCCGCAGCTACCATGCCGATCTGGCCGCGAAGAACCAGGCGCGGCGTGTCCATTTCCTGCTCGAACCGGGCTGGCGCGCCGATGCGGCGATCCAGGGGCTCGGGCGGACCAACCGCACCAACCAGGCCTCGGCGCCGCTGTTCCGCCCGGTCACGACCGACGTGCGCGGCGAGCGCCGGTTCATCTCGACGATCGCGCGGCGCCTCGACAGTCTCGGCGCACTGACCCGCGGCCAGCGCCAAACCGGCGGGCAGAACCTGTTCGACCCCGCCGACAATCTCGAAAGCAGCTACGCCAAGGAGGCGCTTCACCGCTGGTTTGGCCTCCTGTTCACCGGAAAGCTCGAAGCCGTGACGCTGGCGCGGTTCGAGGGCCTGACCGGTCTCAGCATCGAAGGCCCCGACGGATCGATGGTCGAGGATCTTCCGACGATCCAGCGCTGGCTGAACCGCATCCTTGCGCTGCCGATCGCGCTCCAGAACGGCATCTTTGACGAATTCCTCGGGCTGGTCGAAGCGCGGATAGATGCCGCCCGGCAAGCCGGCACGCTTGATCTCGGGGTCGAGACCGTCGCGGTCGAGCATTTCGAAGTGATCTCGGACACCTTGCTGCGCACCGATGCGCTGTCCGGCGCGACAACGCACCTGCTCGAACTCGAGATTGCCCGCGCCTTGAAACCGCTGTCCTCGGCGCGCCTTGAAGAACTCTACGGACTTACCGGGAACCGTCAGCAATTCCTGCACAACAGCCGTTCGGGCCGGGTCGGCCTGCTGGTCCCGGCGCGCAGCCTGCTTGCCGACGACGGCACCCGGGTCTCCCGCTTCGAACTGGTCCGACCTTTGAAGCGCGGGCATCTGACTGCCGATCAGCTCGAGGAAAGCAGCTGGGAGCCGATTGGCGCAGACGAGTTCGGCCGCTTGTGGAGCCAGGAGGTCGACGAGGCCGCCTCAAGCCACAAGCGTGAACGGCTGCATCTGGCGACCGGGCTCCTGCTGCCGGTCTGGGACAAGCTCCCCTCTGATTTCGTCCGCGTCAGCCGGATTTCAGCACGCGACGGACGCTCGCTGCTGGGACGCGAAGTGCCGCTTCACTGCGTGCCAGAACTCTGCCAGGCGCTTGGGGCAAAGATCGATCAGGCCTTCTCGGCCGAGCAGATCGCCAACGCCGTGCTGGCCTCGGGACGGCCGATGCCGATCAAGGCGCGTGAGCCGCTCACGCTCAAGCGAAGCCTGGTCAACGGAGCGCAGCGGCTCGAACTAACCGGATGGTCGGCGGCGCGGCTCGACTGGTACAAGGCCCAAGGCTGCTTCACCGAGATCATCCGCTACCAGACGCGGCTGTTCGTGCCGACTGACGGCGGCGCTGCCGTGCTCGCGCGGCTCAGCGCCTGAAATGACGCTGCGTTCAGTTCGCGGCGAGCACCTGGCTTGCCGCGAACTCGCCGCACCAGTCATGCCCGAATGCCATTGCCCAGCCTTCGTAACTCGGCGGGAAGCGGCGGCATTGGCCTAGGTCGTGCCCATCCTCGTCCTGAACCGGCGACCAAAATCGGCAGCGTGCACACCTAGAAGCCGTCGAAGTCATTACCGGTCCTGCTCATCATTCTCGCGCGTAAGACGCTGGCCGCAACCAAGAACGTCAGAGGGGAGGGGGCTTTCACCCGATGAGCCACATGGGCGTCGATGGTCGATGCACCAGGCTCGCATTCAGGAGTAAGTGCCATGATCAAAACGATCCCGCTGAGCAAGCTTGTCCCTTCGCCGCGCAATGTCCGGCGGCATTCCGATCCGGTCGCCGATGCCGAACTCAAGGCCAGCATTGCCGCCCGCGGCCTGCTGCAGAACCTCATCGTCCGGCCTGCGGCTAAGGGCAAGTTCGAGGTCGAGGCCGGTGAGCGCCGCCGCAAGGCGATGCTCAGTCTCGCCGAGGACAAGGTTCTGCCCAAGGACCATGAAGTGACCTGCCTGGTCCTCGAAGACAGCGCCGAACATGCCATTGAAACCAGTCTTGCCGAGAACTTCCACCGCCTCGCGATGAATCCGGCCGATGAGGCCCAGGCCTTTGCGTCGCTGATCGAGGCTGGTTCGTCGAGCGAAGTCGTTGCACGCCGGTTCGGGCTGACGGTCCGCTTCGTCGAAGGCCGGTTGCGGCTTGCCGGGCTCGCCCCCGTCGTGTTCGATGCGCTGGCTGCGGGCGAAATCACCCTCGATCTGGCAAAGGCCTACGGCGCGACCTCGGATCAGGCTATCCAGGCGCGCGTCTTCGAACAGGTCTCGACCGGCTACTATGCGCCGAACCCGGACTCGATCCGCCGCATGGTGCTCTCAGGGACCGTCCGGGGCAGCGACCCGCGCGCCCGGCTTGTCGGGCGCGACGCCTACCTCGCGGCCGGCGGCCGGATCGAGCGCGAACTGTTCGACGATGAGGACAGCGAAGCCTGGGCCGATGTCGCGCTGCTCGAAGAGCTCGCTGCCGCGAAGATGGCAGAGCAGGCCAAGGCGCTCGCCGCCGAGCAGGGCCTTGCCTGGGTCAAGCCGACGCTCGATCCCTACGCCAGCCACGACCTTGTCGAAGGCCTGGTCCGGCTTCCCGCCGAGCCCGCACCGCTGACCGAAGCAGAACTCGGCCGGCTCGATGTGCTTGACGCGTCCTACGACGAGAACGCCGCCGTGCTCGAGGATGAGGACAGCGCCGAGGAAGCGATTGCAGCAGCCGAAGCCGCGATTGAAGCGATCGAGCGGGAATGCCAGGAAATTCGGGCGCGCCCGCCGGTGCTTGCGCCCGAACTGAAGGCCGAAGCGGGGATGATCCTGGTGCTCTCGCGCGACGGCACCCCGGTACTCCAGCCGGTGTTCTACGGCGAACGCCAGGTCGAACCGGCAGGTGATGACGATGGGATCGAGGTGGTCTCGGGTGAAGGCAGTGAAAGCCCGCGCCGTTCGGCACTTTCGAAGCGCCTCGTGGACGAGCTCGCGATGCAGCGCCGCGACGTTCTCGCGCTGCATGTTGCGTCCGATCCGGGCCTCGCGCTCGACCTGATGGTCTTCACGCTCGCCGACGCCGATGCCTACGATTACCGAGCGCGCTCGGCGAGCACCCTGCGTGGCGGCATGCCTTCGGGACCGATCATCGGGTTCGAGGCAAAGGACGCGGCCGCGAGTGCTTCGCTGGCCGAGTTCCGCTCTGGACTCGACGAGAGCTGGCGCGCTGGGGCAAGCGTATCGGAGCGCTTCGATCGCTTCCGCGCCCTGTCCGACGAAGCTCGCGCGGCCTGGCTCGGCCATGTCGTCGGGCGCTCGCTCGAAGCCAGTCTCAACATGGCAGGCGAACGCCGGATCGAGTTTCACGACCACCTTGGCGGCCTGATCGGGATCGACATGGCGGCGTGGTGGCGTCCAACCGCGGCGAACTACTTCGACCGCGTCTCGAAGGCCGTGATCCTTGACGCGCTGTCCGCCGTCGGCGGTCCAGACCTCGCGAGCCGGTTCGCTTCGGTCAAGAAGGGTGACCTGGCGATGAGCGCCGAGCGCGTCTTCGCCGGAAGCCGCCTCGATGCGATCACCGCCGAGCTGCGTGAACTCAAGGCCAGGGCGATCCTTGAGCCCAGCCCGGAAAACGTCACTGCGTACATCCGCTTCCAGCGCCGCCAGCTCGACCAGGCCTCGCTGTTCAGCGACGTCTGGCAGCGCTCGATCTGGCAGGAGCCCGACCTCGACTACACGCTCCAGCGTCCGGTTTCGACGCTCGGCAAGCGCGCCTGGCAGGACAACCGCATGACCGAGCGCAACACCGTGATGGCGCACCTCTCCGAGCGCTATGGGCTGTTCTACTTCTTCGCGCAGAGCTGCGGGGCTTGCGAGGTGATGTCGCCGATCGTCCAAAGCGTCGCCCAGACCTGGCACATCACCGTGCGCGCGGTGTCGACCGATGGCGGACCTTCACGCCATTTCCCACGCTACACGGTCGAGACCAACCAGCGCCAACGCATGGGGCTCGATCCGGGCATCACCCCCGCCGTCGTCCTGTGGGACGCGGCCAAGGCCCAAGCGATCCCGATCGGATACGGCGTGATGAGCGCCGACGAACTCCAGGACCGCATCTACCTCCTCACCTCGAAGGAAGCCGGACGTGACTACTAGGTTCAAACGCATTGTCGCCGCACTGCTCGCAGCCGCCCTCCCCCTAACCAGTCTCCACGCCGACGTCGGCTCGTCGATGGACTCGTTCCTCAACGATGTCGGCGGCGCGGCGCAGGTCAACGGGCCAACTGCCTTCCAGGGCCAGTCGGCGGGCTATTACAGCCTCGGCAATGTTTGGACGCGCTTCCCGCAGAAGACGACCAACATCGCCAACCTCCAGCTGCCGCGCGCCCGCGCTGGCTGCGGCGGGATCGACATCTTCGCGGGTTCCTTCAGCTTCATCAACGCGAGCGAGATCGTCGCGATGCTCAAAGCCGTCGCCAACAACGCGGTGGGGTTCGCGTTCAGCCTCGCGATCGACACAGTCTGCCCCGAGTGCTCGAAGATCATGCAGGAGTTCAGCCAGAAGGCTCAGCTCATGAACAACCTCAACATCAACTCGTGCGAACTTGCCCAGGGCCTGGTCGGCGGGATCTGGCCCAAGGGCGACCTGGCCGACAAGGCGATCTGCGAGGCGATCGGCAACTCAGAAGGGATCTTTACCGACTACGCCGCCGCCAAGCACGGCTGCGGCACGCGCGGCCAGCGCTCGAGCACCACGGCGGCGGGCGCGGGCAAGTACGACGACGTCAATCCCGGCGTGGCGCGCAACTACACCTGGACGATCCTCAAGAAGTCGGCGTTTTTCTCGCCGAGCGGCACGCTCGACCAGGAGCTCGCCGAATATGCGATGACGCTGCTCGGCACGATCATTTACGTGCCGCCCAAGGACGACGAGCCGGGCAAGTTTGTACCCATCGTCGGCGAAAGCTCCTCGACCCTGGTCACGTCGCTGCTCGACGGCACATCGAGCGGCAACGTCCTGATCTTCCACTGCGACGAAACCGACAAGTGCCTCGATCCGGGGTTCCGCTCCTTGAACCTCCCCGTCTCGAAGTCGCTGCGCCACCGGGTTTCGGCGCTGATCGACGGGATGGTCCAGGCAATCCGTGACGATACCCCGATCACCGCGGCACAAAAGGAACTGCTCCAGGTTTCTAGCGTGCCGCTCTACAAGATCCTGACCGTCCAAGCCGCCTACGGCCGCGGCATGCCGACCGATGACCGCGAAACGCTCGCCGAGCTCGCCTCGGTCGACTTGCTGTTCGCGGTGCTCGACCGGATCGTCAGCGAAGCCGGGCGTTCGATGTCGAGCTTCATTGGCGCCGACGAAGCCAAGATCGCGATGTGGCAGGGGCAAGTGAACACTGTCCGCCAGGCGCTCGCCGACCGGCAGGCCAACACCCACCTCAAGGTCAACGCGGTCCTCCAGATCATCGAGAAGACCGCGTTCATCGAGAACTTGCTCGCCACGCAAATGTCGCCAGGCATGGCCGCCGCGCTCGACTGGTCTCGCGGCCTCCAGACCCGCGCGCTGACCCACTGACTTCCCATCAAGCCGAAGAAGGCACCCAATCCCATGCTCGAGATCTTCACGGTTGGCGGCGGCGACTATCTGGTCAATGTGTTCCAGGCGGTCGCCGCCTGGACCGGTAACGGCGGTTACAAGAGCCTGCTTCAGGTCGTGATGGTCATGGGGCTGGCGCTCTCGGCAATCACGCTGGCGTTCAATCAGGATTGGCGCGCCTGGATCAACTGGTTCCTCGGCGCGACGCTGATGTACACCTGCCTGATGGTGCCGCGCACCGACGTCCACATCACCGACCGGCTCAACCCGAGCCTCGCGCCCGCCAATGTCAGCAACGTGCCGCTTGGGCTGGCACTGATGGCGAGCTTCACCAGCCAGGTCGGCGACTACCTGACCGGATCGGCCGAGGTCGTGTTCGGCCTTCCCGGCGATCTCAACTACTCGAAGAACGGGATGATCTATGGCGCTCGGCTCTACGATGCGACGCGCTCCCTTCGCATCTCCGATCCGGAGTTCGCCGCGAACCTCGACGAGCATTTCCGCCAATGCGTGTTCTACGACGTACTTCTGGGACGCTATTCGATGAAGCAGCTCGCCGAGAGCAGCGATATCTGGACCACGATCGCGCCGGGCAGCCAGGCCCGCGCCCAGCGCTTCCTTACCCGCGACGCCGGCGGCGAGGTCACCTCCACGATCATCACCTGCCGTGAGGCCTATGACGCAATGAACGCGCAGTGGACTTCGCTGATCGACGCCATGGGCACGGTATTCGGCCGACAGCTTTACCCGAACCAGACTGCCGCGCTCGCCAAGGCCAAGCTGTTTGCCGATCTGCCGATCGCCTACCAGTACCTCACCGGGGTTTCGGCGAGCGCAACCGAGCTGTTCAAGCAGACGCTGACGATCAACGCGATTGAAGCCGCGATGCATGGGTTCAGCGGGGCGAGCGGTGCCGGCAATGTCGATGTCTATGCCCAAACCCGCGCCGACATCCAGACCGAGCGGACTTACTCGTCGATCGCGAACTCCGCGATGAAATGGGTGCCGCTGCTCAATGTCGTACTGACCGTGCTGTTCTATGCACTGTTCCCGGTGCTGTTTCCGCTGTTCCTGCTGCCAAAGACCGGACCGCTTGCGCTCAAGGGCTATGTCACCGGGTTCTTCTACCTTGCGGCCTGGGGACCGCTGTTTGTGATCCTGCACATGATGCTGATGGTCAAAGGCGCCGCCGACATGACCGCTGTCGCGGGAGCGGGCGGCCTCAGCCTCGCGACGTTCACCGGGATGGCCGACGTCAATTCCGACATCGGCCTCCTCGCAGGTTACCTGATCGCTTCAGTGCCGTTTCTCGCGGGCGGCGTCGCCAAGGGGGCGATGGCGATCTCGCATCACGCGACCTCCTACCTCAACCCGAGCCAGAACGCCGCGGAGGAAGCCGCGCGCGAGGCCAGCACCGGCAACGTCGCGCTCGGTAACACCAGCCTCGAAAACTCGACCGTGATGACCCGCCAGTTCGCGCAAGGGACGATCGCGGCGAGCTTCACATATGGCGCGGCGCAGACCAGGACGATAAGCGAAAGCGGCAGCCAGACCACCAGCTACCCAGAGGCCGCCTACGACCAGCTCCCGAATTCGAGCTACCCGTTCACACCTACGCTCGGCCGCGACTTCTCCTCGCGCCTCTCGACCATGGCAAGCGGGTACCATGCCAATAGCCAGGCCAAGAGCGCGCTTGCCCAGCAATCGACGATCAGCTCGATCGCGCAGTTCCGCGAGCTGCGAGACCAGACCAACAGCGGTCAGAGCATCGAAACCGCCAGCGGTACGTCGAGCTCCGACAGCGTGCAGACTGCTTACAGCGAGGTCGATCAGGCCTCACTTGGTTTGCAGCGCCAATTTGGACTGTCGCGCCGTGCTGCAGACGACATTTCTACTGCATGGTTCTTGGGAGGTGAGGCGAGCGCCGACGCTGGAATAAGTGCAGACGTGGCTTCGGCCAAAGTTGGCGGCAAGGCAGGTGGGACGCGCACATGGACGGACAGCGATATCGGCATTGCGTCAGAAGACCGGTCGAAGATTTATGGCTCGCTGAGCCAGACCGCCGAAAGTCGCAATTGGAACACGACACGAGACGGGTTCCTGCGCACGGTCAGCACATCGACTAATGGTCGCGTCCACTCCACTGCCAGCGGCCTTACCGCTTCGCTCACGGAGACCAAGACAAGCACTATCGAAGCACGCCGCTCCGAGGAAACTGGCAACCGCCTCGAACAACAAGCCTCGTTCTTTGCAGGCAGCAATGCAGCTGGAAACCTGAACCTCAGCCAAGCCTACCGTGAGTGGGGCATGGCCGAGATCGATAGCAATCGCGACTATTACGGCAATGTGCGGTTCGACGATACAGCATTCCAGCTCAGCCCAAAGGGCCAGGCGCTCCAACGCAAGTTCATCGAATCGTACGCGGGCAGCATCAAGTCCGAGGTCGAAAGCGAACTCGTCCTGCCCCCTGTTGCACCTATCGGCAGTCCTTCAGTAAGCACGCCCGCCAGCGTTCGTGCAACGGCCCCGCTCGGGGCGATCCCTGCGCCTGGAGGCCTACCGCAAGGACCCGATCCATCGGCTATCCATGACGAGGTTGTGCGGCAACAAGGCGCAGGCCATCAGCGGATTTTGGGGCAACGTTCAGATCTCCGACGGTCTACGGATCCCGCCAAGGGTGCGAGTGCTGAAGCCGCAGATGATGTGAAAGAATGGTAGGCGGAGACTGCTCACCAGAGGCCAAATGAGGCACCTGCAAGGAACGCGAACACACAGGCAATCACAGCGAGCACACCAATCGTTATGCGGCGGTTCAAGGGGTCAGCCCAGGCCTTCCGAATTCGGTATTCGGTCAGACGGTTCTCGGCCAGCGCACGATCAAGCTCGGCAAATCCCTCCCATTTTTCGGGGACTGGTTCGCTACCGCGCTTGAAGTCGAAGTCAGTCATAATGGCGTTCATTGATCTGCTCCTTTGGAACATAGCAGAAACTTGGAAACCGAGAAGAAGAAATGACTCAGGACCGGTCGCATTCCTCGGCGCCAATTCAGAGCGCCCTCCACTCCTTCATTAGTGCGGGGTGGGCCGCCCGCTAACGTTGGATACGGTGCGTCAGGCTCGCACCGCGAGCCAACAAGGGACGGCACCCTTGCAAGGCTCGACGCAGCAGAACGCCAGGCGCGCGGGACTGGGCGCCAGCCGGCGTTCGGCGAGTCGAGCCTCAAGAGTGCCTGCGGGTCAGCGAAAATGCGCCGCACCCTGGTCCGAGCTTGCGAGGCCAGAGTGCGTCTTTGGAGAATTCCCGCTCCGCATCACGCCCTGATGGTTCGACGATCCGGAACGGCAACTTCGAAGCGGCAAGCCGCGGTGAGCTGCCGCCGCGACTAGCCGCGACGGCTCTGGTGTCGCCAGGTCGCTAAAGTGCTAATGATCATCCGCGAATTGTGGCCATCAACTGTGTCTTATTGCTAAGCAACCTGCAAAATTGAGCCAGCTTGTCCGCGATATATTCCCAGCGTGAGAGTTTGATGGTGATAGCAGAAGCTCTCAAATTCAAAGCTATGCGAATTCCCATTGTCATCGGTCAGAAGGATCTCCGCAGCACCAAGACTGCCGCCGCGTTGACGGCCGCAATATTCCACGATCTGATCAAACACTTCGGACTCGCTGATCTTGGAAAACATGGCCGCGAAAACGCTAGACTGAATAAAATGCTTGCACGGCTGTTCCGGGTCAAAATCCATTTTCCGCATCGACGGATGGGGGTGGCCGGTGATTAAGCCAACCATCGGCATTTCCTCGCCCCAATGCTCAACACAGCGCCAAAAAGTTGACGTCTTGGTGTTTCCGTAGCGGTTGGCCAAGAGCTCGAGATTCCTAAAACTGGGTTCAAGCGAGCGAGCGTCGAAACGAAATTGGTCGCGGAGGAAGAGCAGTTTCGCGGCCGCAAAATTGGCTTCGGACTCGAGTGCTGCGTGACAGGCAGGAATCAGGCAGTGATCATCATCGCCAAGCATTGCCCCCTTGTGCCATGGTAAAAGACTGTGCCCAACTTCATGGGCCTCGTTCCATCTGTGCTTAAGTTTCGGCTGGTCCTTATCCAGCAGGATCCGGTGTTGATCCGGGAGATAGAGGGCACGAAGGTCAAGCTTTCGAACGGCCCTCACCAGCAACATGGGATTGAGGAGAACCTGCTTTCCAGCGACACGAAGCTTCGCGACTGTTTCCTGCAGGAGCCCCTCATCCGTTGCGGAATAGTAGCCGAAGTCTAGTTTTAATGATGATCGGACGAGCTTGAGGTCGAGCGGTGGCTCGGGATTACCGAGTCGCTCAAGAACTAAGCCGATTCTTGCATCGATATCGGCGGCGGTGTTCGCCTTGAGAAAAATACCCTTTGCCATACCTCGACGATCGTCATTTGCCTTTGCGTTCGCTGAGGACAGCAATCAATCCGTCGAGGGCAGCCTGCTCTTCTTTTGAGAGGCGCGCGACCGATTCAGAAAGCGCAGCGTAGCGGATCGCCTCGTCAACATACTTAATATCCTTGGGCCTAGTGAGACCGGAAAGGCCCATCAGCTTATGCTGTGACACGCCAAATATCCCCGCCAGCTGGTAAAGTGTGCGAGTGTCGGGGAGATGGTGCGCATCACGTTCGATGCTGAGAAGTTCACCAACGTCAACATCAGCCAATTCAGCCAAGTGTTCGATTGACAGACCGCGGCCTCGGCGCGCGAGGCTGACAAATCGCCCGAGCGCCAGCCGGGATTCGTCCGAGCCTTCAGCATCGCCGTCGGGAACAGGGTCAATGGCGTGTAGGCCGGCGCCGACCTCATGGCCGAGCTCGAGGTGCGCCATCGCGAGGCACCATTCCGGTGTGATCCTATCGGTCACGCTGTTCGCCCCTGCTCAAGAAGCTCTCCGCCATTGCGGGCGTCATCTCAAAGTAACGTAGCTTATTGTATTTCTCATCCGCACCCAAGTCACTCATTCCGCACTGATTTGCGTAAAAGTCGTTTGACTGGGGAAGAGAGTGAAGGCCTATTCGTCCCTTGAATCCCAATTCGATGCTTAGCTCGATCGCCTTACCTAGCAAAAGTGTACCGATTCCGGCGTATTTTGGCATGCCGCCAGTCAGCGTCTTCCTGTTCCAGGGTGCCACTTCAAGGAATTCGACATAAACCATGTGCTGGCGGGCCTGCTCGGCGATGCGTGCTCGAAAATCAAGATCGGCAATCATCATGCCTTGAGTCACCCCTGCGGCAACTACCGCGGCCGATTCGTGGCCGGGAGCGGCATTAAGGATATTATGCTTCTTGCGCCAATCCCACTCCCGACTCTGCGGCCAAAGGTAGCGCTCAACGCCCGCTTCATTCAGGACTGCCAGTTGCTTGTCGATCGCGGGCCTCCAATGCACTTCCCAATCGGCGAGATTCTTGTCCGTAATAGGCCGCCAATATTCGGCTGGCACGCCAGTGCCAGCAGCCATATCCTTAAGGGCGACCTGGGAAATACTCTTGGGACCTGTCGGCGTCATAGCATCATGATCTCCGCCTTCTGCTTCTTCGCCTCATCCTCAAAAAACAAGGTCTCACCACGCTCGAGCCGCTCCTCAACCCGCTGGTAAAGGCGTAGGGCCTGGCGCAGCAGAAGGGTTTTGCTGAGATCCTTCTTGAGGCTCAACGCCTCCAACGCATCCATCTCTTCCGGTGACAAATTTAGGGTCATTGTACGTTTGGCCATGGGTCTACTCCTTCTCCAAACTTAGCCTTGCCTACCAGGGAATCAAGCAAAAAACAAACTCAAATTAGCCCTTGAATAGCTAAAAAATAGCTACTATATGGAAGTCGTACAGGCAATCCCGCCCAGGAGAATGGCCCAATGGCACCCGCTACCAACCCAGAGCCCGCAGCACAGGCGGAGCGAAATCCGGATGAGACGGCGATTATCGTCAATGGCCGAACACGCACCGTCCCCGGCGAAGAGGTTACATTCGAGCAGATCGTACAAATCGCTTTTCCTAACGATACGACTGCCAACGCCGTCTTCTCGATGACGTTTAGGCATGCCCAGTCCAAACCTCATTCTGGCGACCTTGCCGCTGGCGGTGTCGTCGAAGTGAAGAAGGGAACGGTGTTCAATGTCACGCGAACTGTTCAGTCGTAACGAAGATTTGAAGCGCCTACGCGACGAAGGTTACTGTGTAGAGATCGTCAATGGGCTACTGCTCATGAGGCAAGTGCCCTATGTCGATTCCCGCGGCGCTGTTCAGCGAGGCACAATCATTTCCTCGCTGACGCTCGCTGGCGAACTTACGCAAAGGCCCGACACCCATGTCGTCCATTTCGCAGGCGCCTATCCGTGTCAGGCGAATGGTTGCCCGATAGACCAGATCCGGCACCAGTCCGGTTCCTACGATCTTGGCTGCGGCGTAGTCGCCCAACATAGTTTCTCGAGTAAGCCTGCCGAAGGCTACAGCGACTATCATCATAAGATGACCACTTACGCAGCTATCATGTCCGGACCGGCTGCGGTCGTCGAGGAAGGCGCTTCGGCACGGGTGTTTCGCGAGCCGGAGGAGGAGGAGGTCAGCGTATTCCATTATACTGAGACCGCCTCGAACCGGGTCGGAATTGGAGCGCTATCCAAGCGGCTCGCCGGCGAGCGGGTGGCCATTATCGGTCTTGGAGGGACCGGATCATACGTCCTCGATCTCGTCGCCAAAACCCCGGTACAGGAAATTCATCTTTATGATGGCGATGTGCTGCTTCAGCACAATGCATTTCGAGCGCCTGGTGCGGTCGCCCTCGATCGTCTACGAGAGGCACCAAAGAAGGTCGACTATTTCTCTTCGATTTATGGAGCCATGCGCAAGGGCATTGTGGCGCACGATCAATTTGTCGATGAGAGTAACGCTGGCACCATTGAGAACATCAGCTTTGCGTTCGTCTGCATGGATGCAGGTGCCGCCAAAAGGGCAGTCGTTGATCGGCTCGAGGCGATTGGAGCTAGCTTCCTCGACGTTGGTATGGGCTTGGAGCTTGATGATGGATCGCTTGGCGGAATCCTCAGGGTTACCGCAAGCACGCCCGAGCGGCGAGACCATTTCAGAGATCGTGTATCGCTCGACGAAGGCGGCGATGGCGACGTATATGCTTCCAATATCCAAGTTGCCGACCTCAATGCTCTAAACGCGGTGCTCGCAGTCGTGAAGTGGAAGAAGCTAAGAGGGTTTTACCGAGACCTCGAGGGCGAACACCACATGACCTACACTACCGACGGGAATCTGCTCTTGAGTAGCGCCGCGTGAAAAAGCGCATCGATCATTTGCAGCCTGCTTTCGTCGAAGAGGTCCCCGAAACACTGCAACCAGGCCTGCTTTATGTGAGCGTCACTTATGGGACAGTTGTCCATAGTTGCTGTTGTGGGTGCGGCGAAGAAGTCGTGACTCCATTGACGCCGACGGATTGGCGCATGATCTATGACGGCGAGAGTATATCCTTAACCCCATCGGTCGGAAGCTGGTCTCTCCCTTGCCAATCGCACTACGTCGTCGATCGTGGCAAAATCCGTTGGGCGGGCTCCTGGACGAAAGCTCAGATAGAACGGCAATGGGCGAGGGATCGTGCAGCAAAGGCAGCGTATTATGGCGAGCCGCTACTGGCATCGCAGCAGGTCGAATTGGCTCAAGATAGAGAACTGCTCCCTGTGCGACCCTCTCACAAACAATCAAAATTCAAAGCAGCTTTGAAATGGCTATTCGGTTCGTTCGGAGATTAACAGACACGGCGGCGTAGCAAAGATTGAATCTCGCGATTCATTGTTTAGCTGAGCTTGGGCTATGGGACGAAAAAGCTTGAAACCACTTTCGGCCTAGTCCCTCCGTTGGAGATAACCTGAGGGACCGGCAGCTCCCTACGAGCTAAACAAGAGTGGAAATGCCGGCACTTCAGGTCACACACCGTGCCTACCTGGGCCAAATTCATGGATGCCATGTGACTTGCCTAGCTCCGGCAGGCGAAAGTAACGTATGCGGATGGCCGAAGATCGACCCGATTCAAAAACCAAACGCGGACCTTCCGAGGTGTTCGGCGGCAAGCGATTCGACGTCGAACACGCTCTCAACATGTATGCGACCAGCTTCGTGCTTATGCCCGCCTTCGGAATCTACGAAGAGAATATGGTTGCGGCGTTAAAGCCGCAGCTAGCGAATTGCCACATCTACGTAATTGGAACCATGCCGGCGATTGAGACAGTCGATCAACGCCTCGAGGAAGGACGACTTGTTATAGGTTTGCTCGTTGCCGGCAAACGTCATGAACTCGCTTGGCCGGTGCCTAAAGGCGTCGAGATGATCGAGACCGAGCGGGGCTGGTTCATCAAGAAGGGGGACCGCTACTGGGCGCCCACTGACAACGAGATGGCGCAACGGTTGAATGACGAACAGGACGCGATCCACTTCGAGGTACTCTATATCGGTCAGGCTTATGGCAAGGACGGGTCGCGCAACGCCTTAGACCGGCTGCTCAAGCACGA
>Ga0073920_1000114_pt1 | contig 15904 bp, 14 predicted proteins | sample GWRWT4_2Sept14_2_FD_70953 | JGI IMG/M metagenome (GOLD analysis project Ga0073920, IMG submission 70953) | Sand microcosm microbial communities from a hyporheic zone in Columbia River, Washington, USA - GW-RW T4_23-Sept-14 | ecosystem: Engineered > Artificial ecosystem > Sand microcosm >...
AAGCTGGAATCGCCGGTGATGTTGATCGTTTCAATGGGGTCCATCTGGACCGCGACACGCAGGGTCATGCAAATTCCTCAAGGCGCCAGAGCATTCTCCAGATGGCGCGGGAAGCGCCACGGCGCAAGGAGGAGAACGTCGATCCGCACGATATCTCCCGGCCGGGCGTGGCGATGGGCCACCGCCTCGGTCGCCGCAGCGACCCGGCGCAGTCGGTAGGGATCGATGGCTTCGTCCAGCAGAGCGGCGGAACGACGCCACTTTACTTCGACGAAAATCACTGTGCGCCCGCGCCGCGCGATCAGGTCAATCTCGCCGCGCGGGGTCTTGAGGCGTTGGGCGAGTATGCGCCAGCCGGTCAGGCGCAAGTACCAGGCCGCCAGCGCCTCACCGCGCCGCCCCTCGGCCTCGCGGCGGGCGCGTTGGTTCACTTGAGCTCCATTGCCCGCGCGTAGAGCGCCTTGCGATCGAGGCCCGTAGCCTTGGCGACAGCGGCGGCCGCCTGCGAGGCCTTGCCGGTGGCAAGCGCCGCACGCAGCAGGGCATCTACATCGTGCTCGACTGGCGCCGGTTCGCCCGGCGGAGCGATCACCAGCGCAATCTCACCCTTGGGCGGATTGGCGGTGTAATGGGCGATCAGTTCTTCCGCCGAGCCGGTGCGGCATTCTTCGAACCGCTTGGTCAGTTCGCGGGCCACTGCGATCTCGCGGCCCGTCAGTTCCTCGCCGATTGCCGCCAGCGCATCCGTCAGGCGCGGCGCGGTTTCATAGAACACCAGGGTCGCATCGACTGTCGCCAGCCCGCGCAGCGCATCGCGGCGGGCCTTGTCCTTGTTCGGCAGGAACCCGGCGAACAGAAAGCGGTCGCTGGGCAGGCCGGCCAGGGTCAGCGCCATGATCGCCGCGCTCGGTCCCGGCAGGCTGCTGACTGCGATCCCACGCTCGCGCGCGGCGCGAACCAGCTTGAACCCCGGATCGGAAATCAGCGGCGTGCCGGCATCGCTGACCAGCGCGACTGGCTGCTCGGTCGCCAGGGCGAGGATATGATCGCGCGTCGCCTCGCTCGCGTGATCGTCATAGCGGATAAGCTTCTGTTTTATTTCGAGATGATGCAGCAGTTTGCCCGTGACACGGGTATCCTCACAGGCTACCGCAGCTACGCCACGCAGTGTCGCGATCGCCCGCAGGGTGATGTCGCCCAGATTGCCAATCGGCGTGGCAACAATGTAAAGTCCGGGGGAAAGCGGCGCGTCCATAACCGGCTAATGGACCGCCACGAGGGGAGCGTAAAGTGATGACCTTCAATCGGCGCAACATCGTCATGCTGGGCGCCATCGTGCTCCTCGCGGGCTGCAAGGTCATTCCCAAGGGCACCCCTACCCCCGCTCCGCCGCCGGAAGACCGCCCGACCGATGCCTTGCCGGCTGACCAGTTGCGCCACCGCGTCGCCCTGCTGGTGCCGATGAACGGGCCCAATGCCGATGTCGGCCAGTCGCTCGCCAATGCCACGACCATGGCGCTCCTCGATACCAACGCGCGGAACATCCGGATCACCACCTATGACACCTCGGCCGGCCCGGCGGCGGCCGCAAACCAGGCAATCAAGGATGGCAACAAGCTGATCCTCGGCCCGCTGATGGCGGATGAGGTGCCGACCGTTGCCACCGTCGCCCGCGCCGCGCGGGTGCCGCTGATCTCTTACGCCAGCGACATCGGCAGCAATGCCCGCGATGTCTTTGCCATGGGCACGGCACCGGGCAACTCGATCGGCCGCACAGTGGCCTTTGCCAAGGGGCGCGGGCTTGCGAAGTTTGCGCTGCTGGTCCCCAATGGCGATTACGGCGCGCGGGCGCGGGTGGCTTATGATCAGGCGATCAAGACCGCCGGCGGGACGCTGGTCGCCAGCGAAGCCTATGATCGCTCCAACCCCTCGATCGTCAGCGCCGCCCGGCGGCTCAAGTCGCGCGGCGGGTTCGATGCGGTGCTGATCGCCGATGGCGCACGCTTTGCCGCCTTGGCCGCGCCGCAGCTCAAGACGGCAGGTAGCCCCAGCCCGCGCATCCTGGGTACCGAGCTGTGGAGCGGGGAAAGCGTGATCAGCTCGACGCCTGCACTGCGCGGCGCCTGGTTCTCGGCGATTGCCGATACCCGCTTCAAGACCTTTGCCGAAAGCTACCAGAGCCGCTTCGGCGCGCGGCCGTTCCGCGTTGCCACGCAGGGCTATGACTCGGTCTTGCTGACCATTCGCGTCGCGCGAGAATGGCGCCCGGGCACCCCCTTCCCGACCGCGCGGCTGGCCGATAGCGGCGGCTTTCTGGGGCTCGATGGCCCCTTCCGCTTCACGCCCTCGGGCCAGATCGAGCGGGCCTTGGAAGTGCGTGAGGCGCGCGCCGCGACCGTCGCCGTGGTCAGTCCCGCGCCCGACAAGTTCGCGGACTGACGAAAAACCCGGCCTGCGCCTTGCTTAGCGGAATCGCTGCGTTCTATAGGCGTTCCCATGGCCGATGACCTGTTTGAAAAGCTGCCCCAAAGCAGCGGCGATCCCTATGATGGTTCTGCGATCGAGGTGTTGGAGGGGCTAGAGCCTGTCCGCCGCCGGCCCGGCATGTACATCGGCGGCACCGATGAGCGCGCGCTGCACCACCTCGCAGCCGAAGTGCTCGACAATTCGATGGATGAAGCCGTCGCGGGCCACGCCAACCGGATCGAGGTGACGCTGGAAGAAGAAGCAGGGTCTCCGGGGCGCCTGACCATCACCGATAACGGTCGCGGTATCCCGGTTGACGAGCACCCCAAGTACCCCGGCAAGTCGGCGCTCGAGGTGATCCTGACCACACTGCACTCAGGCGGCAAGTTCTCGGGCAAGGCCTATGCCACCTCGGGCGGCCTGCACGGCGTCGGGGTCTCGGTGGTCAATGCCCTGTCCACGCTGACCCGGATCGAGGTAGCGCGGAACAAGGAGCTTTACGCGCAGGAATTCTCGCGCGGGCTGCCGACCGGGCCGCTGCAGCACCTTGGCGGCACGCCCAATCGGCGCGGCACTTCGGTGACTTTCGTGCCCGATACTGAGATCTTTGGCGAGGATGCGAAGTTTAAGCCGGCGCGGCTGTTCAAGCTGGTCCGCTCCAAGGCCTATCTCTTCGCCGGGGTCGAGATCCGCTGGAAATGCGCCGCCTCGCTCGCCAGCGAGGAGGTTCCGGCCGAAGCCGTGTTCCAGTTCCCAGGCGGCCTGGCCGATCACCTCAAGGACCAGCTCGGCACCCGCGAATGTGTCACCAGCCAGTTCTTCTCAGGATCGCAGGATTTTCCGGGCGACGAGCAGGGCCGGGTCGAATGGGCCGTCGCCTGGCCGCTGTGGAGTGACGGGGCCTATTCCTGGTACTGCAACACCATCCCCACCCCCGATGGCGGCACCCATGAGGCTGGCCTGCGCGCCGCGCTGACCAAGGGCATCCGCGCCTTCGCCGATCTGGTCGGCCAGAAGAAGGCCAAGGACATCGCGCCGGAAGACGTGATCACCGGCAGCGAAATCATGCTCTCGGTCTTCATCCGCGATCCCCAGTTTCAGAGCCAGACCAAGGACCGGCTGACCAGCCCGGAAGCCGCGCGGATGGTCGAAAATGCCGTGCGCGACCACTTCGACCACTTCCTGGCTGACAACATGGAACGCGGCAAGGCACTGCTCGGCCATGTGCTCGAGCGGATGGATGAACGCCTACGTCGCAAGCAGGAGCGCGAGGTCAAGCGCAAGACCGCGACGAATGCCCGCAAGCTGCGCCTGCCGGGCAAGCTGACCGACTGCACCGGCGAAGGCGATGCCGAGACGGAACTGTTCATCGTTGAAGGAGACAGCGCCGGCGGCAGCGCCAAGCAGGCCCGCGACCGCAAGACCCAGGCGATCCTGCCGATCCGCGGCAAGATCCTCAACGTCGCCAGCGCGACGGCCGACAAGATCCGCGCCAACAGCGAAATTGCCGATCTCGGCCTGGCCATGGGCTGCGGCTTCCGCAAGGACTGCAACCCGGACAACCTGCGTTACGACCGGATCATCATCATGACCGACGCGGACGTTGACGGCGCACACATCGCCACCCTGCTGATGACATTCTTCTTTCAGGAAATGCCCGAAGTGGTCCGCCGCGGGCACCTCTACCTGGCCCAGCCCCCGCTCTACCGCCTGACCGCTGGCAAGGAGAGCGCCTATGCCCGCGACGACGCGCACCGGGCCGAGTTGGAAGCGACCAAGTTCAAGGGCAAGAAGGTTGACGTCGGCCGCTTCAAGGGCCTGGGCGAGATGAACCCCGGGCAGCTGCGCGAAACCACCATGGACCCGGCCAAGCGCAGCCTGATCCGCATCACTCTGCCGCCCGAGTACGAGGGCCGGGCGGCGGTGAAGGACCTGGTCGACCGCCTAATGGGCCGCGATCCGGCCCAGCGCTTCATGTTTATCCAGAACCGCGCGGCGGATATCGATCCGGATCTGATCGACGCATAACCTGCAGTAAATGCGTTATTAAACGGCACTAGCCAGGCAAGCGGCGAACCGCTTGCCAAACTCAACTTGTTTGATAGACATATAACTCTACCGATTCGGTAGAGATAAAGCCCGCGTCAGTCGGGTCCATCCCTGGAGAGTGATGTCATGCGTCATCGCCTTAACCCCACCATCGCCCTGCTCCCCCTTGCTCTGCTCGCCGCCTGTTCACAGGAAAAGAGCGAAGAGGCCGCCGCCAGCGCCGACATAGCGTCGGCGCCCAGCGACGCCGCCTTGCCGGATGTATCCTCGGTCGCCCCCGGCGTCGCCTTCACCTTTGCCTATGCCTTCACACTGCCGGCCGAGAACGTGACCGATGTCCAGCAGCGCCACGCCGCCGCATGCGGCCGGCTCGGGCTCGATCGTTGCCGGGTCACCGGCATGGACTATCGGCAACCGTCCGAGGGCGAGGCCGAAGGGCACCTAGACCTGCTCCTCGCGCCGGAAGCAGCCCCCGCGTTCGGGCGCGAGGCGGTCGATCTGGTCAAGGCCGCCGAGGGCAAAGTCACCGACGCCACGGTTAGCGGCGAGGACGCCGGCGGAGCCATCGATGCCTCGCACCAGACCAGCCGCGCGCTGAAGGCCGAACAGGCCCGGATCGAGGCCCGCCTCGCCACCCGCAGCTTGACCCGCGAGAGCCGGACCGAGCTCGAATCCCGCCTGACTGAGCTGCGCCGCGAACTCGCCAGCCAGGGCGAGGCGCGGGCCCGGGCCGAAAAGTCGCTCGCGACCACGCCAGTCACCCTGACCTATGCCAGCGAAGGGCTGATGGGGTCAGGCAATGCCTTCACCGGAGCGGCCAAGGCCTCGTGGGCCAGCCTGACGACGATGCTTTCGTTCCTGCTGGTCGTGGGCGGCGGCATCCTGCCCTGGGCCGCACTGGGCCTGCTGGGCTGGTTCGCCTGGCGCGGCCTGCGCAAGTCACGCAAGGCCTCCGAGACGCCAACCTAGCAGACGCAGCGCAACCGCAGTTCGCACCGCAGTCCCTGCGGATCGTATATCAAGCTGGCCGGCCCGAGCACTGGGTCGGCCAGCAGGGCGGTTCCAAGACCTGCCCGCTGCGGGGTTGAAACCACGGGACCGCCCAGCTCTTGCCAGCTCAGCCGCGCTTCGCCGTGCTGCCTATCCAGTTGGGTTTCGATCCGGATGCAGCCGACCTGCGTCGACAGAGCGCCATATTTGACGGCGTTGGTGCACAATTCATGGATCGCCAAGACCAGCGGCACGCAGGCTTGTGGTGGCAACAGGCAAGTCGGTCCCGTCAAAACGATCCGGTCTTCCTGAGCAAAAGGGGCAAGGGCCCGGGCAAGCGTTTCGTGTAAATCGCACTCCTGCCCCTCATGGCGCGACAAAACATCGAGCCCTTCGGCGAGCGCGGTCATCCGTTTGGAGAAGGCCGCAACGAAGTTTGCTGGATCGGATCGGTAAGTCATCGCCGCCAGCGAGTTCACCACGGTCAGCGAATTACGCACCCGATGCAGCAATTCCTGGTTGAGGTATTCGGTGCGGTCAGTCGCCGCCTGCAGACTGGCGACCGTTGCCCGCAAGGTCTGGGCAATCGCCACCAACATCCCGCAGGATAGTACAAACAGGCCCATCATTGTGATGGTTCGCCAGTCTGCCGTAATCACCATCTTCGGCTGCATGAAGACCAGGTTTACCACCGCCATCGAGAGGAAGGTGCTGGTCAGGCCGGCCCGCCAGCCAGCCAGCAGCGTGCAGACCACGATTGCTGGATAATAGGTCACAAACGGCACCGGATCGGCCGCGGCGCCCAGCATCCAGCGGGCGATCGAGGCAATCGATACGCAAGTGAAGATTACCAGCAATGCGTGACCGAGTGTGGGCCTGCGCAGCAAACTCGATCGAACCGAGCGGAATCGAACCATGTCACCCTCCCGGAAAAGCCCGGGCGGTACAGGCAACCATGAAGCAAGGGCAACGTATCTGCGATGAGCTGCAACGTTTCTCGGCTATACTTTTCGCGCTTGCGCCGCCCCGCACCTCTGCCTATCCCTTAACCGAACGATTAACCGACCGGGGATGACCATTTCCATGCAGCGCTTTGAAGGCACTTCCAACTACGTCGCCACCGATGACCTCAAGGTCGCGGTCAATGCCGCGGTACTGCTGCGCCGGCCGCTGCTGGTGAAGGGTGAACCGGGCACCGGCAAGACCGTGCTGGCGCACGAGATCGCCAAGGCCGTCAACGCGCCGTTGATCGAGTGGAACATCAAGTCGACCACCAAGGCGCAGCAGGGCCTCTATGAATACGACGCGGTCGCCCGCCTGCGCGACGGCCAGCTGGGCGACGAGCGGGTCCACGACATTTCGAATTACATCAAGAAGGGCAAGCTGTGGGAGGCCTTCACCTCGCCCCAGCTCCCCGTCCTGCTGATCGACGAGATCGACAAGGCCGACATCGAGTTCCCGAACGACCTGCTCCAGGAACTCGACCGGATGAGCTTCGACGTTTACGAAACGAAGGAGCGGATCGCCGCGCAGGAACGCCCGATCGTGGTGATCACCTCGAACAATGAGAAGGAACTGCCCGACGCCTTCCTGCGCCGCTGCTTCTTCCACTACATCAAGTTCCCCGATCGCGAGACCATGCAGGCGATCATCGACGTCCACTTCCCCGGCATCCAGAAGACCCTCGTCTCAAAGGCGATGGAGATCTTCTACGAGGTCCGCGAAGTGCCGGGCCTGAAGAAGAAGCCGTCGACCAGCGAACTGCTCGACTGGCTCAAGCTGCTGCTCAACGAGGACATGCCGCTCGACGTGCTGCAGAACCGCGATCCGGCCAAGGCGATCCCGCCGCTCCATGGTGCGCTGCTCAAAAACGAGCAGGACGTGATGCTGTTCGAACGCCTGGCCTTCATGGCGCGGCGCCAGAGCTGATCGATGGCGCACACCGGCAGATGCCTGTGCGGAGCGATCACACTATCGATCGCAGGCGATCCGGTTGGTGCACGAACCTGCTGGTGCAGGGATTGTCAGAAGCTAGGCGGCGGTAACGGCACTACCAACGCGTTCTTCCGCGCCGAAGATATATCGCACACCGGAGATCTGAGCTGGTTCAATGGCGTGGCCGACAGTGGCAACCAGACCAGACGCGCATTCTGCTCCAAGTGCGGATCGCCCGTCTTTACAACGGGATCGGGCGCGGTTTGGATGGGCCTTTGGGGAGTTCGTGTAAGCATGCTCGACAACAGCGACCTGGCTCCACCACAGGATGTGATCTGGACCAGTAGCGCCCCTGACTGGGCCGCGCCAGACCTGCGCTTGCCCAATTTCCCGAAGACTCCACCACCCCCTCCGCCCAAGGCTTGATCCGATGTTCTTCAACTTCATCGACGAACTGCGCAGCGCCGGGATCGGTGCGTCTTTCAAGGAGCACCTGGTGCTGCTCGAAGCGCTCGACAAGGATGTGATCGAGCAGACGCCCGAGCAGTTCTATTACCTGTCGCGCGCCATTTTCGTGAAGGATGAAGGCCTGCTCGACAAGTTCGACCAGGTCTTCAACAAGGTCTTCAAGGGCATCCTGACCGATTACGGCCAGAACCCGGTCGACATTCCCGAAGAGTGGCTGAAGGCCGTCGCCGAAAAGTTCCTGACGCCCGAGGAAATGGAAGCGATCAAGTCGCTCGGTTCCTGGGAAGAGATCATGGAGACGCTCAAGAAGCGGCTCGAGGAACAGCAGAAGCGTCACCAGGGCGGGAACAAGTGGGTCGGCACGGGCGGCACCAGTCCTTATGGTAACGCTGGCTACAACCCCGAAGGCGTGCGGATCGGCGGCGAAAGCAAGCACAAGCGCGCGCTGAAGGTCTGGGAAAAGCGCGAATTCCAGAACCTCGACAACACCCGCGAGCTCGGCACCCGCAACATCAAGGTCGCGCTGCGCCGCCTGCGCCGCTTTGCGCGTGAGGGCAATCCGGACGAGCTGGACCTTGAGGGCACGATCGACGGCACGGCCAAGCAGGGCTGGCTCGACATCCGGATGCGGGCCGAGCGCAAGAATGCGGTCAAGGTGCTGTTGTTCCTCGATGTCGGCGGCTCAATGGATCCGTTCATCAAGCTGGTCGAGGAGCTGTTCAGCGCGGCGACGACCGAGTTCAAGAACCTGGAGTTCTTCTACTTCCACAACTGCCTCTATGAAGGCGTGTGGAAGGACAACAAGCGCCGCTGGAGCGAGCGGACCAACACCTGGGATATCCTCCACAAGTACGGCCACGACTACAAGGTGATCTTCGTCGGCGATGCGGCGATGAGCCCCTACGAGATCACCCACCCGGGTGGCTCGGTCGAGCATTTCAACGAAGAGGCCGGCTCAATCTGGCTGCAGCGGGTGGCACACGTCTATCCGGCCACGGTCTGGATGAACCCGGTGCCGGAAAAGCAGTGGGGCTATTCGCAGAGCACCAAGGTGATCAAGGAGATGGTCGGCGGCAACATGTTCCCGCTGACGCTCGACGGCCTGGACGGGGCAATGCGCGAACTGACCCGCAAGAAGCATTGAGCCGCACAAAGAAATCATTCGCTTGATCGGAGCCGGATCGGGTCCATCTTGACTGCATGACCCAGCGCCTCCCCACCCTGTTCCTTGGTCACGGCTCGCCAATGACCGTGATCACCGATGGCCCCGAACGCCGCGCCTGGCAGGCGCTGGGCAAGTCCCTGCCGCGCCCGACCGCGATCCTGGTGATTTCGGCGCATTGGGAGACGCAAGGCAAGACCCACCTGACCGGCGGCCCTGCCCCGCGCACGATTCACGACTTTGGCGGCTTTCCGGACGAGCTTTACGCGATCCAGTACCGCGCCCCCGGCGCGCCGGAGCTGGTGGCGCGGATCATCGACTTGCTGGGGCCGGACCGGGCCGAGGCCGACGAAACCTGGGGCTTCGACCATGGCGCCTGGGGCGTGGTGCAGCCGATGTACCCGGCAGCCGATATCCCGCTGGTGGCGATGAGTCTGGATCGCAGCCTGTCGGCCGAACAGCACCTTGCGGTTGCCAAGCAGCTCGCCCCGCTGCGCGACGAGGGCGTGCTGATGATCGGCAGCGGTAATGTGGTCCACAACCTTCGGCTGTTCCGGCAGCTCATGGGGACCGTCCCGGACTGGGCCCGGCAGTTCCAGGACCGGATCAATGATGCCATCGGCACGGCCGATTACGCAGCGCTCACCCAGTTTGCGGCTGACGACGAAGCGGCCAGCGCCGCGATCAACAGCGCCGAGCATTACCTGCCGCTGCTCTATGCCGTCGGCGCGCGCCTGCCGGGCGACGCGACCGCCGTGTTCAGCGACACGATCGACGGTGCCTTGTCGATGACCAGCTATCTGATCGGCGACACCAGTTTCCTCGCCGCCTGAGGCGTAACTGTGGAGCGCTGCCGGCGCGGCTGGCTCGCCCCGGTCCGGCCCGCTAGAAGCGCAGCATGGATAGCCAGCTGCTCATCATCTGCCTACTGACGGCGGCGATCAACCTGATTGGCACGCTCGCCTATGCTGCCCGGATCGCCGGGGTGCGGACGCGGCGCATTGCGATGAGCTTTGCCCTGTTCAACATCCTGGTGCTGGTCAGCCGGACGTCCAATTCCTTCCTCGGGCCGTTTCTGGCCAAGCGGATCGAAGTGCGCATTGCCGATGGCGGCGGCGAGGCGCTGCTGTTCGATTTCCACCTCGTGCTGGCCTCGGCCTCGCTGGCGGTGGTGATCGGGATCCTGCTGGTGCCGACCGGGCAGAGGCTGTTCGCCAGCGCGATCGGCTATTTCCAGGAGCATCGCTCAACCACCCGGATGCTGCTGCGCACGGCGACGCCTGCGGGTCTGCACACCTTGCGGCGCGCCCTCACCCCGCCCAGTCCCAGCGTACTCAAAGGACTGGTCAAGGAACGCGGCGTCGGCTGGGGTGTGCTGCTGGCCAATTGCCTGGCCCAGGCGCTGATCACGGTCGGCGTGGTCGCCTCGCTCTATGCCGGCTACCTCAACCCCGAATTCCGCGTCACCGCTTCGCAGCTCTCGGCCGTCGTCAATGGTTTCGCGACGATCCTGCTGTTCGCGCTGATCGACCCGCAGCTTTCGGTCATGACCGATGACGTAGTCGAAGGCCGGGTCAGCGAGGCGCTGTTCCGTAGGACGATCGTCTGGATCAGCCTCAGCCGCCTGGTCGGCACCTTGCTCGCGCAGGTGCTGTTCCTGCCGGCCGCCCAGGCTGTCGCCTGGATCGCCAACTACGTCTGAAGGCTCAACCCTTCTTGTCGAGCTCTTCGTTCAGCCGCAGGCTGGCCCGCCAGAAGAAGAAGGCCGGGATGAAACCCATCCATGCCGCGCCAAACAGCACCCAGCGCACGCTTTCGGTGCCAGCCATGGGCTGCAGCCAGTCAGACAAGGCCCCAAACACAAACGGCCCGAGGCCCAGACCGATCAGGTTCTGACCAAACAGCATGACCGAGGCCGCGACAGCGCGCAGTTCCTTGCGGACCAGCCCCTGCACGCAGGCATAGGCCGGACCATAATAGGCCGCATTGAGGATCGTCGGCACGAGGATCAACAGCCCCGCCACCCACCATGTGGGCGCGCCGTAACCCAGGAACTGGATCGGCGCCGCAACCGCCATGCCGACTGCCGGAAGCGTCAGGATATGGCGACGATTGGTCGCGCCAAACCGGTCAGCCGCCCAGCCCCCAAGCCAGGTGCCGAACACGCCAGCAATACCAAGCGTGACGGAGCCGATGAGGCCGACTTCGGTGGTCGTCATGCCGTGGCTGCGGATGAACAGGGACAGCGTCCACAGCCCTTTGCCATAGCTCAGGAAGGCCGCGAACGAGGCCGCGACCAGCAGCAAGATATAGGCGCGCGAGGTGAACACCTCGGCAACAGCCTCTCGCACCGGAACCTGCGCCGGGCCCGCCGGACTGGCTTGCCCCTTGATCAGACCCAGGCGGCGCGGTTCACGCAGCAGCAAGGGCAGCAGCAGGGCAAGCAGCAGGCCGGGTGCGCCGACCAGCATCAGGGCAACGCGCCAGCCCCAGATATCATTGACCACCCCGCCAATCACCAGGCCGAGCAGAGTCCCGATCGGCACTCCCATGCCGTAGAAGGCAATGGCCGAGGCGCGCTTTTCAGGGGCAACCGCGTCGCTGATCAGGCTGTGTGCGGAGGGTGTGCAGCCGGCCTCGCCCACCCCGACGCCGATCCGCGCCAGCGCCATCTGCCAGAAATTCTGGGCAAAACCGCACAGCACGGTCATCCCCGACCAGATCGCCAGCGAAACCGAGATCAGCGATATGCGGTTGGTGCTGGAACGATCGGCAAAGCGCGCGATGGGAATCCCAAGCACGGCATAAAAAACGGCAAATGCAGGGCCGGCGAGCAAACCAAGCTGGGTATCGCTCAGCCCCAGGTCATTCTTGATGGGTTCGGCGAGGATGTTGAGGATCTGGCGATCCAGAAAATTCAGCACGTAGACGATCAGCAGGACCCAGAGCGTAACCCGCAGTGAATTGGCAGGCTTTGCGCCTGCAGCAGCATCTGCCATCGATCATCCTCACTTGGCCCCGACGCTTGTGCGCCGCGAATCCCATCCGCAGCGAAGGTGGCGGGCAGGACCGGCCGGGTCAACCCCGACCTGAGGCCTCACGTCGCGTCGACAATCCGGAACAGGGTTTCGATCTGCTGCTGCTCCAGCGCGCTCACCTCGGGCCGCCAGACATCAAAGATCAGGACCATGCGGTCATGGTCGCTGTCGTTCCAGGCTTCATGCTCAACCGAATCGTCGAAGACCATCAGCGCGCCGACCTGCCATTCGCGGATCTCCTCGCCGACCCGGAACTGGCAGCCCGGCGGTACCACCAGCGGCAGGTGGCAGATGAAGCGGGCGTTGATCATGCCGGTGTGCGCCGGAATCCGCGAATGCGGGCGTAGCAGCGAGAACATCGGCGTCGGCGCGCGGCTCGGGATCCGGCAGAGTGGCACTGGCCCTTCCAGCGCGGCATAGGTCTGCGGGGTGCGGGCAATCCGGTCGGGCAGCGGGGTGCCCTTGTCGGTCAGTTCCCAGGTGCTCCAGTTGGCATTGCCGAGCAGGCCGTGTACATCGCCCTGCGGCCTTCCTTCCTGCAGCTTGGCATAGGGGGTGAAGGCCTGCTGATCCGCCAGCAGGTCCAGCGCCTCGGCCAGGATCGTTTCAGTCTGCGCCTCCAGCGCCGCGCGCCAGGGATAGTCCGCCGGATCGGCAAACTGCACATAGGGCAGATCGGGATAGTAATAGGTCTGCGGCAATTGCGGGAACTTGCCGCCTTCGGCGCCGCGCTGGCGCTGGCCCAGCATGATTTCCAGCGACTTCTGGAACTGCGGATGCCGCTCGGCGCGGGTCAGCCCGGCCTGGTCCAGCCCTTCGAGCAACAGCTCGCGCTGGCGGCGCCCGATCCATTCGACCGCCGCTTCGGCCCGGGCGCGATCGCCAAAGGACACCGCGCGGCCTTCAGCTACCAGGTTGAGCACGCCGCGAAACCAGGCCCCGGCCGAGCGCAGGTCCCCCGCCAGCAGCAAGTGCTCGGCCTTGGACAGCATGGCGGCGGAATCAGTGCGATTGCGCTCAAGCCGGCGCTCGGTTTCGGAAAGGTCGAAGCGGGGTTCTGGCGTCATGATCAATAGAGCCTGTAGGGAGTGCTGACCGCGATCCAGGCCGCTTCATCGGCGCCCGTCGGCGCGTCCAGATCGCCTGCATTGGCAGCGGGATCATCGACCCATTCGCGCAAGGCTGGGCCGCCGTTGATCACGTCGATCGCGAGCCGCTCAAACTCATACTCATAGGGAAAATCGCGCCACAGCTCGTAATCGGAATAGAGCCGCCGGATCGCCTTGAAGGCCAGCGCCTGCAAACGCCAGGGGCGGAAGGCGTGATGAGCATAGAAGCCGCCCTCGGCGTGGATCATCAGCCCGTTGCACAGCGCCCCAGCGTGCTTGTGGAATGTTGGCGTGAACCAGACCTCGCGCAGCGCGCAGCCCGCCAGCCACTGCGGAGCAAGCCGACGCATCTCGGCATGGACAGCCTTGGCATCGACATCGGACGCGCCGAACAGCACTTCGAGCGGGCGGGTCGTGCCGCGTGCTTCGGACAGGGTCGCGCCTTCCAGCATTACCGTCCCGGCATAGGCGCGGGCCATGTTGAGGCTGGCGGCATTTGGACTGGGATTGATCCAGATCCGGCTTTCGGGCCAGCCCCAGCCTGGCCCCGCTTCCGGCCTCCAGCCTTGCATGGTGATGACGCGGTAAGGGACGTCCAGATCGTTCTCGGCGATGAACCACTGGCCCATTTCGCCCAGGGTCAGGCCGTGGCGCATCGGCATCGGCCCGGCCCCGACAAAGCTCTCCTGCCCGGGCACCAGCAGCGTGCCTTCGACCGGACGTCCGGCAGGATTGGGCCGATCGAGCACCCAGACTTCCTTGCCGGTGCCCGAGGCAGCCTCGAGCAGATAGAGCAGCGTGGTGACGAAGGTATAGATCCGGCAGCCCAGGTCCTGCAGATCGAACAGGAAGACATCGGCGGTCGACATCATCTGCCCGGTTGGGCGGCGGACCTCGCCATAGAGGCTGAACACCGGGATGTTGTACTGCGGATCGAGCTCATCCGCGGTCTCGACCATATTGTCCTGCTTATCGCCCTTCAGGCCGTGCTGCGGGCCAAAGGCGGCGGTCACGTTGATCCCGGCGGCGATCAGCGCGTCGAGCGAATGGGTCAGATCATCGGTTACGCTGGCCGGGTGAGCGACCAACGCCACGCGCTTGCCAGCCAGCGGCGCGCGCAGTTCCGGTTCGGCCAGCAGGCGGTCGATCCCGAACATCACGCTCATGCCGGCAGCTCCAGCGCGCGGCACTCATGCGCATGGAACTCCGGCGCGCCGGGGCGGAAAGCCAGTGCCCAGAAGCGGTTCACCCCATCCGCGTCCTCGATGATCCCGTTCAGCGCGACCGTGGCCGGCAGCGGCACGCTGGAGCGAATCTCGGCGGTCAGGCGCAGTTCGTTTTCGCTAACCGCAACCGCGATCTCCACCTCGGCCGGGGCATCGCGCATGCCTTCGCGGAAGGCATCGAAATCGTAGCAGGCCCAGCGGGTCGAGGGCGAGAGGTTGAACTCGCGGTAGCTGGTGCCGTCGTGGCTCCAGAAAATCTCGAAGCAGGTGGTCTTCCAGAGGTTGTCGAACCGGCCAGGCGTAGCGACGGTCGGCACGGCGATCTTCGCCACATCGCCAAGCGCGACGAAAGTGGCGCGGCAGCCCTCGGCGGTGGGGACAATCTCGACCTCGATCGAATGGATCGATCCGGCGGCGCAATCGGGGTGAAGAACCAGGCTTTGCATCGCCGCCTAATGCCCGCTGCCATAACCGGCATCAAGCGACACTTGGGCTTGTCCGCAACCGCTGCTATGGGCGCGGCGCAATGACTTACAAATCCAGCCTCCTGCGCCTGCTCGACGAACGTGGCTATGTCCACCAGATGACCGATGCCGAGGGTCTTGATGCCCTTGCCGCCAAGCAGGTCGTGCCGGGCTATATCGGCTTTGATGCCACGGCGCCGTCGCTCCACGTCGGCAGCCTGGTGCAGATTATGCTGCTGCGGCGCTTGCAGCAGGCCGGGCACAAGCCGGTCGTGCTGATGGGCGGCGGAACGACCCGGATTGGCGATCCGACCGGGCGCGACGAGAGCCGCAAGATGCTCAGCGATGCCGTGATCGAAGCCAACATCGCCTCGATCCGCACTATCTTCGAACGCTTCCTGACCTTTGGCGACGGGCCGACCGACGCGATCATGGTCAACAACCACGATTGGCTGGGTCAGTTGGGCTATATCCAGCTGCTGCAGGAAGTGGGCACGCACTTCACCGTCAACCGGATGCTGACCTTCGATTCGGTCAAGCTGCGGCTGGAGCGCGAGCAGCCGATGACCTTCCTCGAATTCAACTACATGATCCTCCAGGGCTATGACTTCCGCCATCTGGCCAAGAATGACGCCGTACGCCTGCAGATGGGCGGCAGCGACCAGTGGGGCAATATCGTCAACGGGATCGAGCTGTCGCGCCGGATGGACGGGTCCGAGGTGTTCGGCGTTACCACCCCGCTGCTGACCACAGCTGATGGCGCCAAGATGGGCAAGACCGCCGCCGGGGCGGTCTGGCTTAACGAGGATGCCCTGCCGACCTACGATTTCTGGCAGTACTGGCGCAATGCGGACGACCGCGATGTCGGCAAGTTCCTGCGCCTGTTCACCGACCTGCCGCTGGACGAGATCGCCCGGCTGGAGGCGCTGGAAGGTGCCGGGATTAACCAGGCAAAGATCGTGCTGGCCAACGAAGTCACCCGGCTGTGCCGCGGTGA
>Ga0073920_1000119_pt1 | contig 15701 bp, 16 predicted proteins | sample GWRWT4_2Sept14_2_FD_70953 | JGI IMG/M metagenome (GOLD analysis project Ga0073920, IMG submission 70953) | Sand microcosm microbial communities from a hyporheic zone in Columbia River, Washington, USA - GW-RW T4_23-Sept-14 | ecosystem: Engineered > Artificial ecosystem > Sand microcosm >...
CCGCAATATGCCCCGATAAAATATGCCGGGCATGAATCCGGGGACTTCTTTCTTGTTTCCGGTTCCGCCCGGCTGAACTAGGGGGTGACCGTAATTAGACGGATGCGCGCCGCAGCGGCGGCGCTTTTTGTGCTGTGCGCAGCCGCCGGTTGCGCGCCGCCGGCCGGCCGTTATGATGCCGCAGCCGGTAGCGCGGGCCTTTCTGAACGGATCGTGAAGGGGCAGCGGTTTCATCATAAAATTTTCAGCAATGCGCATGCCGTACAGAATGGCGCACTGCATGTGTTTATCGAGGGCGATACAAGCGTCAAGCAGGCGCTGCGCACCTCTCCGCCCGATCCCACTCCGCGCCGGGCGCTGATGTTGCGGATGATGCAAAATGACGCCGCCGCCGCCATTATGCTTGGAAGGCCCTGCTATCATGGTTTATTCGCTGCGGATAAGTGCGCCGTCCGGCATCTGGGGCCCGAGCGTTATTCCGAGGAAGTGGTGGCAAGCATGCATTCAGTCCTGCAGGATGAAATACGCCGTTCGGGGGCGCGAAGGGCCGTTCTGATTGGTTATAGCGGCGGTGGCACGCTGGCCATGCTGCTGGCGGCGCGCACTCCCGCCACAGCGGCATTGGTCACATTGGCAGGAAATCTGGATAATATGGCTCTGACCGCCCATCATCACGCGCCGGCACTTTCCGGTTCTCTCGATCCCGCCGATCTGCCGCCTCTGGCCCGCTCGATGCTGCAACTGCATTTCTTTGGCGCAAGGGACAAGGTTGCGCCGGCCGCGCTTGCGCAAAAAACACTGGCGCGGCAAAATGCAGAGCCCGTCATTCTGCAGGACTTTGATCATGAATGCTGCTGGGAAACTGTCTGGCCGGTAATTCACCCCCGCATTCATGCTGTTTTGCAACAATCCCCATCCGCTTCCGGAAGTTACGGCAGATGATGGCGGCGCGGCGCAAAATGCTGCTGGTGGCCGTGTCGGCGATGCTGGCTTTCGCGCTAGTCAGACTGACCGGGGGGCCGGTCTGGATGGAGGGGATCTATTACGATGCGGCGCTGGCGGTCCGGGCAGCGGTCTTCCGGGAAACGCCACCCGAACCGGCAGTTCTGGTGGCCGGTCTGGACGAGGCCAGCCTGGCGCATCCCGAAATGTCGCAACGGCCGCGCGCCTTGTTCGCGCCGGTATGGGCGCAGAGTCTGACAGCGCTGCGCGCAGCGGGCGCCAGGGTCGTCGTGTTTGATTTTATTATGGCGTTCAGCGGTGAAAAAATCGCCCCTGGATATGACCGGGAATTTCTGCGCGCGCTGTATGCGAACCGGGGCCATGTGGTGCTCGGCCGGTCGCAGAACCAGCTTCCCGCGCCAGTTTATAGCGCCGCGCTGGGCATGGCCCCCATGTCGCTGGGCATGTCGGAAATTATGCCGGATGCGGATGGCGTGTTCAGGCGGATTCCATTGATGCTGGGTGAAAATAACAGGATTGCAGCATTGGGCGGCGCGGCGCTGGCATTGGCGGGCGTAACGGATTTTCCAGACAAAGTGCGCATTGCGCCGCGTCATTCGCTGGACAGTTTGCCCGCAATGTCTTTGTCGCGGGTGCTGACATGCGCGCAATCCGATCCGGCCGCGCTAAAAAGCGCGGTTAATGGCAAAATAGTCTTTATCGGCACGGTGCTGGAGGATGAAGATCGCAAGCTGAGCCCTTCACGTTATTTTTTTACAAAGGCGCAAGGCGTTGACAAGGAGAATGCTAAATCCCCTGCTGCGGCGCAAGGCTGCGGTCCCGGCCATGCCGGGCAGGGCGGCGCTTATGTTGCGGGGGTTTATCTGCATGCGCAGGCGGTGGATCAGGTGCTGCGGCGAGATTTACTCAGTCCACTGAATATTTGGCTGGCTGCATTGCTCGCTGGCGCCGTAGCGGCCCTGACGGTGATGGGCGCGATCTATTTACGGCCGGTCCCGGCCATTGCGGGGATGGCTGGCGCCGGGCTTATGCTGTGGTCGCTGGAAGTGGCGGCGCTTCATGCCGGCATATTTGCGGCGATGGGCTATCCATCGCTGTTGAGTATCGCATTTGGCGGCGGCGCATTTATATTCCGGTTTTTGTTCGAAGAACGCCAGCGCCAGCGCCTGCAGAATGCGTTCGGGCATTATCTTGCGCCGGAACTGGTGCGGCGGCTTAGTGAATCCGAAAATATGCCCACCCTTGGCGGTGAACTGCGCGAAGCAAGCATCATGTTCGCAGATCTTTCCGGTTTCACAGCCTTATCCAGCCGCCTGCCGGCGGGAGAAGTTGTTGCGCTAACCAATCAGTATCTTGGCGTGATGGCGGAAGAAATCGCGGCCAGCAATGGCTATATAGACAAATATATCGGCGATGCCATCATGGCCATCTGGGGCGCGCCGCTCATGGACCCGAACCACGCAACACATGCGGTGCGTTGCGGCAAGCGAATTGCACAGCGTATCGCACAGATGCACGCCGAAGCAGTGCAGCATGGTGTGGATGGTTTCAGTGTGAAGATCGGCGTAAATTCAGGCCCGGTTATTGCGGGCAATGTCGGCGCGCAAAAGCGGCTGAATTATACAGCCGTTGGCGATACGGTTAATGTCGCGGCACGGCTCGAATCTGTACCCGGTGATTATGGATGTATGCTGATTATCGGTGAACAGACGGCTGCGCTGCTGGACGATGACTTTGTATTGCGTGAACTTGACCGCATCGCTGTCAAAGGGCGGGCAACGCCGCTGCGTATTTTCGAGCCGGTCGAGGCGGCCGCCGCCGCGCGCGGTTTTGTTGCGGAGTATGCCAGAGCATTGGCTTTGTATCGAAGCCGCGACTTCGAAGCCGCCGCTTCCATATGGGAGAAACTGACGCAAGCCGGGGACCGCGCCGCATCTGTCATGGCCATGCGCGCCCGCCACCTCCACACAGAAGCCCCGCCCGAGGACTGGGACGGCGTCTGGCATAAAATGACGAAATAGCGAACTGCGCGGTCTGGCAATTATACGCCTAACTCTGACGCCCCCTCTATTGCCCCAGATCAAGCCGCCGGTAACTCAGTGCTTCGGCGATATGCACGCGGGTGACTTGTTCCTGCCCTTCCATGTCCGCGAGGGTGCGCGCCACGCGCAGCATGCGGTGGTATGATCGCGCGGACAGTTTCATGCGTTCGGTGGCCTGGGCCAGCAGCGCCTCGCCTGCCGCATCCGGTTGCGCCGCCTTTTGCAGCAGTTCGCCATCGGCCTGGGCATTGGTGCGGATGGGCTGGCCGTTTGGCGCCAGCCCGTGATAGCGTTCTCTCTGAATGTTGCGTGCACGCAGCACGCGCGCGGCAATTTCGGCGCTGCCTTCGGCGGGCGGCGGCAGGCGCAGGTCGGCGGCGGAGACGGCGGGCACTTCGATATGCATGTCGATGCGGTCAAACATCGGCCCGGAAATCCGGCTTTGATAATCGCGCGCACAGCGCGGCGCGCGTGAACAGGCCCTCTCGGCATCTGATAAATATCCGCAGCGGCACGGGTTCATCGCCGCCACCAGTTGCACGCGGGCAGGATAGCGTACATGCGCATTGGCGCGCGCCACCACGGCCTCGCCGGTTTCCAGCGGCTGACGCAAACTGTCCAGTACCTGACGCGAGAATTCCGGCAGCTCATCGAGGAACAACACGCCGAGATGCGCCAGCGATATTTCGCCGGGTTTGGCGCGCATGCCGCCGCCGACCATCGCGGCCTGGCTGGCGGAATGATGCGGGTCGCGAAACGGGCGTTGACGGCTGATCGCGCCGCCGCGCAACGCGCCCGCAACGCTTGCGATCATGCTGACCTCCAGCGCCTCGCCGGGGTCGAGCGGCGGCAACAGGCCGGGCAGACGCGCCGCCAGCATTGATTTTCCCGAACCGGGCGGGCCCAGCATCAATAAATTATGGCCCCCGGCGGCGGCAACCTCCAGCGCGCGCTTGGCGGTTTCCTGGCCCTTGATGTCGCGCAGATCCAGCTGCCCTCCCGCTGCCGATGGCGTTACGATCAGCGCTGCGGGCGGGCTAAGTACTTGTGTGCCCTTGAAATGATTGACAAGGCTCAGCAGACTCAGCGGCGCCAGAATCTGCCCGCTCGACGCAAAGGCGGCTTCGGGCCCGCATTCGGCAGGGCAGATCAGGCCGCGCCCCGCCGCAACCGCGCCGATACTGGCCGCCAGTACGCCGGGCACAAAACTGATCTTGCCATCCAGCGACAATTCGCCCAGTGCGGTATAGCCCGCCATCTCATCGCGCGGCAGCACATCCAGCGCCACAAGTATCGCAATGGCGATCGGCAGATCGAAATGACTGCCTTCCTTGGGCAGATCGGCGGGCGCCAGATTGACTGTGATGCGCTTGGCCGGCAGCGCCAGGCCAATGGCGCCCAGCGCTGCGCGCACCCGCTCCCGGCTTTCGGCCACCGCCTTGTCGGGCAGTCCAACCACCGTAAAGGCGGGAATGCCCGATGCGATCTGCACCTGCACATCCACCTCGCGCGTATCCACCCCTTCAAATGCCACAGTATAGACACGTGCAATCATACTATGCTTTGCTCCCAATGTTAGCGGCAGAGTAACGTATATTTACGGGGAGACAAACATGATCAAAGGCTTCGACCATTACGCCATTACCGTCGCCGATATGGAGGCCACTATTGCCTTTTACCGCAATGTGCTGGGGGCGGAAATATTGTGGGAAAAACAGTGGCGTGAAGGAAAAATTCCCGTCGTTTCGATGCAGCTGGGCGCCAACCGCATGAATGTGCATCAGGCCAAGGCGCCGGCAGCGCCTCATGCGCGCCAGCCAATGCCGGGTTCGGCGGATTTATGCATGCGCTGGGAAGGGCCGATCGCAGATGCCGCTGCGATGCTGGAAAAAAACGGCGTGGCGGTGATTGAAGGCCCCGTGCCGCGTCCGGCCGCCGATGGGGTCTGGGGCCAGTCTGTATATTTCCGCGATCCGGATGGAAACTTGCTGGAACTACTGTCTACACATGAACAGCCGGAGAAAAAACTGTTCAGCTAAACATTATAGTTAATTTTTTATTTCAGAATTTAAAGTGATGGACGTCACTTCAAAGTTCTGGTTAAATATGTCCTAATATATATTCGACATTGGCGCTGTATTTATGAATTTTGACGCTGGCTATACACATAGTTAACGTTGAAATCCGGCCAATACAGTAAACCCGGTATATATTTCAGGAGGTTTACCATGCCCCTCGGTTTTTTTAACAGAGCAACAAAAGCAACAACGGTCCAGCAAAGCATCGCGGCTATTCGTGCCAACCCGGTTGTAAAACCACGTACACAAAGGCTGGCGAGAAAGACCCAGGTCATGGCGTTGGCCGCGCATATCGGCCAGGCGGGCCAAAAGAGCCGCATCGGGCTGCCTAATTGGGGCGGATGACAGGACCGGGGCACCGGTTTCCGGTTAACTGTACTCCGGGCCCTGATGATGGCGCCATGATGCAGCTATTGCTGAAACCATGATATTTTTGAGACACAGCAGCAGGCAAGTTTACCTTTAAATGAGAATTGCCCTGTAGTTCGTCCCTGTATCCAGTATAGTTTCTCCGGCCCGGACTCAGTCCGGCCGGGTGAATTTGGAAAATTATTGGGACACGCTATGCATTTTTTTCGAATGGCCATGGCCGCTACGGGAATTTTCATGCTTTCGCATGGCGCGGATGCCGCCCAACGGGCAGGTGTGGCTGCTGGCATTGTAGGCCCCTCACATGTATCGGGTGCAGAACGGCAGAACATGCTTCCGGTCACATCCGGGATGGATATGCTGCTCAATGACCGGGTGCAAAGTGAGGCGGCATCGCGGCTGCAAATTCTGCTGCTGGACGAAACCGTACTTACCATTGGTCCGGACAGCGATCTTGTAATCGACAAGTTTGTTTTTGATCCGGCTGCACAAAAGGGAGAAATGACCGCGAGCCTTGTCAAGGGGGCGCTGCGCTATATTTCCGGCAACATCGCGCGTGCGAACCCTGAAAATGTGGTGATCAAGACGAACACTGCCACCATCGGGGTTCGTGGCACGGCGCTTTTTGTTACAGATGATCCGAAATCCCCGGGCACACAATTTATCGGTCTGCTGGGTCCCGGCGCCAATAATGATGGCGATCTGAAAGCCGGTGGCCTTACCGTCAGCAATTCTGCCGGCACCACTGAGGTTTTTCGCGCCGGGTATGGCGTATTCGTATCGCCAGGGGGTGCGCCCGGACCAGCCATACAGACCCCGCTCCGCCTGGTGCAACATGTGCAACAGCAAATGACCGTTACAATGCCGCAATCCGGGCCGCAATCCGGGCCGCAATCCGGGCCGCAATCTGACTCGGGTGAAAATTCCCGCCCGGCCGGCGGGAGTGAAGACGTGGCCGGGCCTGGCAGGGCTGTTGCAGGAGCGCCGGCGGCCGGTGCTCCTCCTGCTCCTCCTGCTCCCCCGTCTGGAGGCGCTAATCCGCCATCAGCCGGGACGCCACCGCTGCCGCCCGTAGCGCCCAGCAATATTGCCGGGGGTAATCTTGCTGTCACACGCCAGCTTTCAGCAGGCGTAGGGGATATATTGGGATCATTGGGTGTTGCAAATAGCGGCGGATCGACAGCCAGCCAGGATATGGTTGCCGGGTCACAGGAAAATGTACCGCTTCGATCCGCTGTAACATTGGAAAGCAATCCTGATTCGATAGTTTTAACCCCCGCCACCAGGACATTAACAGTGTCCACATCGAATGCACTAACGGGGGTCGCTACGACTACAGCAGTGTCGCCGACCTTGACCACAACTACGACAATAGAGCCAACCAGAACCGCCACATCGACATTGTCGCCAACCGCCACAACGACAGTGTCGCCGACCTTGACCACCACAACGACAGTGTCGCCGACCTTGACCACCACAACGACAGTGTCGCCGACCTTGACCACAACAACAACGTTATCGCCGACAGTCTCGTCAACCGCTGTGCTTACTCCAGCTGCCACGACAACGACGTTATCGCCGACAGTCTCGTCAACCGCTGTGCTTTCTCCAACTGCCACGACGACGACGTTATCGCCGACAGTCTCGTCAACCACTGTGCTTTCTCCAACTGCCACGACAACGACGTTATCACCGACAGTCGCGTCAACCACGCTTGTCCCAAGAACGACCACAACGTTATCACCGACAGTCTCGTCAACCACGATTGCCCCAAGGACGGCGACAACGCTTACAAGGCGATAAGGCAGTGCATTTTCGTTTTGCCGCGAGATACGCCTGACGGTTTTCCCAGCGGTGCTTTGAAGATTGCGCCGGCGCAAGAGCTGGCTTTTGATGCCGGTGTCATAAATTTTGACGCAGGTGGCATGAATGAAGTAGGTCTTTGGGTGAAGTTGATCTTGCTCCAAAGGCGGCGGGCCGCCTTAACGCGCAACGCCTCAAATGTTAATTGAAGAGAAAACTCATGCGAATCGGAGTCACAAGAGGGGCCTTTGCCGGCGATGGTTTGAAGGGCGTGATCGCGCGCGCAATAGAATTGGAAGCCAAGCGGTTTCCAACCATGTGGATGGTTCAGGCCTTCGGCCATGACACGATTACCGCGCTTTCACTCGCGGGACATGAAACAAAGACAATTGAACTGGGCACATCCGTGGTGCCTACCTATCCGCGCCATCCCGTTGCCCTTGCCCAGCAGGCGCTGACGGCCGCCACGGCCGCTGGCGGGCGGTTTACCTTGGGGATCGGCCTGTCGCACAAGGTGATGATCGAAGATATGCTGGGCCTGTCTTATGACAAACCCGCCAGACATATGCGCGAATATCTGGCAGTGCTGTTGCCACTGCTGAAGGGAGAACGGGTCAGCTATGCGGGCGAGCAATACAGGGTCAATGTAGAAGTCACCATCGAGGATGCGCCACGGCCCGTACCGGTGTTGCTGGCGGCGCTTGGCCCGGTCATGCTCGAACTTGCCGGCAGTCAGGCCGATGGAACCATCACCTGGCTGACCGGCTTCAACACGCTGGAAAATCATGTCGTGCCGGTGATTACCAGGGCCGCGCATGCTGCGGGCCGGCCGGCGCCGCGCATCGTGGCGGGACTTCCCGTGCTGCTGACCAATGATCCCGATGGCGCGCGCACGGCGCTGGCCAGCAAATTAAAATTTTATGATGCGCTGCCTTCCTACCGCGCCATGCTGGACCGCGAAGGCGCCGCCTGCGCTGCCGATGTGGCTATCCTTGGCGGCGAAAATGTACTGGATAGCGCCATTACGCGCCTGCGGGATATGGGTGTCACGGATTTTCGCGCGTCGATCACAGGCGTCGGCGATGATTCCGAGCAGCGCACAATTGACTATCTGGCCAGCAGGCTCTGAATTTTCCGATCGGCCCCGTTTTGCGGTTCAGGCTGAAGCACCCGTTGCGCTTCAGTCTGATCCGAATTAGGTCATACCAGCTTCGGCAGTACGTCCTTGGTAAATCTTAGAAATGAGTCGTGGCTCATGGGCGCAAGCATCAGATAGTTCATGGGGATCTCAGCCTCCAATTGTTTGAGGCGGTCCACGACTTCCGGCGCCGTGCCGAAGATAGCGACATCATTAATATAACGCTCTACCGGATCGACCTTTGTCTGGGTTGTGAATGCGGCAGCGCCAGTCCCCAGATGCGCGGTTTTGCTTGGATTGGCATAGGCGCCAACGGTCCAGCCGGAACTGGACCGGGCCACGGCCTCCGCCTCGGCGCGGGTTTCGGCCAACGCGACATAACGCACAATCGGCAGATCGCGATTGCCCACGACATGGCCATTCGCCTGCATCACCTGATGATAAAGCTCCATCTTATATTTGCATTCAGCATTTGAGGCGTGCGGCCCCAGCATGATGGTATAACCCTCGGCCCCGGCCTTGCGGATGGAATCGGGTGAATCGGCCGCCAGATATACGGGCGGATGCGGCTGCTGATATGGCCGCGGCAGCACCATCACATTGTCATAGTTGAAATATTTTCCGTGATGGCTGAAGCGCTCCTGCGCCCAGGCCTTCTGGACAATATCCGCCGTCTCACGGAAGCGGTCATAGACATCGTTTGCGGTGACGCCAAACAACGTGAACTCAACCGGATCAAAGCCCCGGCCCGATCCCCAGTTGAGGCGGCCGTTGGAAAAAATATCCAGCATGCTGAGTTCCTCGGCAAGCCGCAGCGGATGGTAATAAGCGTTCAGCGTAACGGCGGTGCCTATGCGCAGACGTTTTGTCCGCCCCGCAATATGGGTGCCCATCAGCGTCACTGACGGGCAGACGCTGTAATTGGTGAAATGATGTTCCGCCAGCCAGATGCAATCGAACGCGCTGTCTTCCATGCGCGCCACACGGTCCATTGCCCGGTCATACACGGTTGTAACCGGGCCACGCCCGGTCCAGGAAAAGAATTGTAACAGTCCAACTTTCATCGTGCCCCCCGAAGGTGTAATTGCTACGATCATATATGCCAGGGCGGGGGCGTGCACGAAGAGATATTGCTGCGTGCATCAATGGATGCGGCCAGACAGCCCCTCCTACATTTCCCGCTCAAACAGGCGCAGGCGCCCCGGCCTATCCCTTTTTGGCGGCGAAATCGCTGGCGTCGTGGCGTTCGGGAAGCTGGCTTTCCGGCGCGCCCCAGCTGCGATTCACCATGCGGCCGCGCTTGACTGCCGGGCGTTCGGCAATGGCATCCGTCCACCGGATTATATTTTTGTAGGTGTGCGCCTCGATAAATTCACCTGCCTCATAGAGGGTGCCTTTAACAAGCGCACCATACCAGGGCCAGATGGCCATATCGGCGATACTGTACATATCGCCGCAGAAATATTGCTGCTCCGCCAGGTGACGGTCCAGCACGTCAAGCTGCCGTTTGACCTCCATTGTGAAGCGATTGATGGCATATTCATATTTCTCCGGCGCATAGGCGTAGAAATGCCCGAAGCCGCCACCCAGATAGGGCGCGCTGCCCATCTGCCAGAACAGCCAGGAATAGCATTGCGCGCGCAGATACGGATCCTCCGGCACGAACGCACCAAATTTTTCGGCCAGATACAGCAGAATGGCGCCCGATTCAAACACGCGGATCGGCTTTGGCGCGCTGCGATCCATCAGCGCTGGGATCTTGGAGTTCGGATTGACGGCCACAAAACCGCTGCTGAACTGACTGCCGTCCTGGATATTGATCAGCCAGGCATCATACTCGGCCCCCTTGTGGCCCAGCGCCAAAAGCTCTTCAAGCAGTACCGTGACTTTAACCCCATTGGGGGTGGCCAGCGAGTAAAGCTGAAGCGGATGTTTCCCTACAGGCAGATCTTTTTCATGTGTCGCCCCGGCAATGGGACGGTTGATATTTGCAAACCGTCCGCCGCTTCCGGTGTCCCACTTCCAAACTTTGGGCGGCATATAGGCTGGTGTGCTGGTCATTCCTGATCTCCGTCTGTAGGGGCAATTTGTCTGGCTTCAGCGTAAGATCAGCGGGCGCACACTGCAAGCGCCGTCTATGATGAGACGCTATATATAGCCAGCGCCGAGATCCTCTGCTAACAACAGTATCAATATGAAGTTCCAGGAGCGTGAAAAGCATGAACAAAACCGAAATCAGGATAGTGCAGAAGTTTCTGCGCGATACCCTGGGTAACCAGAAAATTACGCTGGACCCCAAAACCGCCACCAAGGATTCCGTGGAAGTGTTTATCGAAGAAGAATTTATCGCCGTGGTCAGCCGCGACAAGGAAGATGGCGACCTGTGCTATAATTTCCACATGGCGATCCTGGAAGAAGATCTGCCGGACGAAGACGATCTTTAGATAAACAGCGCCAGTATCAGCGGCATGCTGATCAGTGCGGTGACGGTGCTTGCTGTAATCATGCCAGCCATCATGGGGGCATCTCCGCCCAGTTGCCGCGCCAATATATAGGCCGATGTCGCCCCCGGCACCGAGGCGCATAGAATGGCGACATCACGGGTCAGGCCTTCTACGCCGAACAGCCAGGCGGTGCTAACCACCAATATTGGCATACCCAGCATTTTCAGCCCGGTTCCCAGCAGGATCGTGCTGCCGGACTGGCGCATATGCGACAGATCAAGCGCGGCCCCGACCGCCAGCAGGCCCAGCGGCAGCGCCGCCGCGCCCAGCACTTTCAGCGTCTCATCTGCAAGCGGCGCAAGGCCAAGCCCGGAAAGGTTCAGAATTATTCCGGTCAGGCAGGCGAGGATCAGCGGATTGCGGATGACGGCGGCAAGCGCCACTCGCAGGCTGGCGGGTTCCGCACTGGCATGGCGGGTCAGCACATAGATGCTCAGTAAATTCACCGTGGGCACCATCAGCGAGATGGCGATGGCCATCAGCGTCAGGCCCGCTGTGCCAAACAGGCTGCTGGCCGCGGCAATGCCAACAAAGCCGTTCCACCGCACCGCCCCCTGAAACAGGCTGGAATATTCCGGCCCGGTAAGATTCAGCCGCGTGCGCAGTATGCTTAGACCGGCGGCCATGAGGAAGATTGCGCTCAGCAGCGCCGCCCCCATCGGCGCAATATCAATGCCGCCCAGATCGGCGCTCGCCAGATTCTGCACCAGCAGACAGGGAAACAGGATGAAATAAATCAGCCGTTCCATCGGCGGCCATGCGGCGCTGTCCGTAAATCCCGTGCGCTGGAGCACCCAGCCCAGCGCGATGATCAGAAAGACGGGTAGTAATGCGGCAAGAATGATGAGCATGGGCAATGGCGCTTTACTGTGCGGGGCTGTCTGGCTGATGCGTGTGTGCGGGTGAAAGCAGGCGCTGCATGAACACCATGTACAGCCAGCGGCCAAATTTGTAGCCGACTTCCCGGAAATGGGCTACGGGCGCAAAGCCCAGCCGTTCGTGAAATTTTATCGATGCCGCGTTTTCGGCGTCGATGCCGCCGATCATCACATGCAGGCCGGCGCTCTGAGCGGTCTCTATCAGGCGCAGCATCAACTGGTGTCCGATTCCGGTTCCGCGATGGGCCGCCGCGATATGAACTGAATGCTCGACCGTAAATTTATAGGCCGCCCAGGCGCCGCGCCATTCGCCATAGGAGGCAAAGCCAAGAACCTCATCCGCTTCAACCGCTACCAGCACCGGAAAGTTTTGCGCCTGACGCGCCGCCAGCCATTGGGCGCGATTATCCAGCGTCACTGGCACCAGCGCGTAGACGGCGGTCGAATTGACAATCACCTCATTATAGATGGCGAGAATGCCGGGCAGATCGGCCTCGGCTGCATTACGAATGATCACCGCGCGTCACTCAATTTAGGCAGTTCGGCGGCAATGACGCCGCCAAACAATGTAACCGCCCAGGACAGATACATCCAGATCAGAAACACCGGCAGCGCAGACAGCGCGCCATAGATGGCGTCATAGGTAGCAAAGTTGCGGATGTAAATTCCAAATCCGGATTTTACCGCTTCGAATAGCAGCCCGGCAATGACGCCCCCCAAGATTGCGTGGCTGAATTTGACCGGCGCATTCGGCAGCGCCATATAAAGCAGAGTAAATCCGGCAATTTCCAGAAATACCGGCAGCATATGCGTCAGCAGCCCGGCCGACTGCGCCGCTATACTGTTGCCGCTGAGAATGGCGGCAAAATAGGGCGCGGAAATAGAAAGCCCAAGCCCAAGCAGAATGGGGCCCAGCGACATCACCGTCCAGAAAATCATCATGCGCGCCATCAATGTGCGCTTTTCCTGCACCTGCCAGATCTGGCAAAAGGTGATTTCCACTTCATAAAGCAGCATGAAGGAGGTGAAAATCAAAAACAGAATGCCAGCCCCGGTCAGCTTGCCGGCATTGCTCACCAGGGTGCGGAAAGATTCCTGTATGGCGGCGCTGGCATCGGGGGTAAAATTTTTCAGCACAAAGCCTGTCAGCATATCTCCAGCACCGGCAAAAACCGGAAACGCCGACAGGATGGCAATGCCAATGGCCGCTAGCGGCACAATCGCCAGCAGACTGGTAAAGCTGAGCGACGCGGCGCTGGTCAGACAATGATGCGCGATAAAACTGCGCAGCATATGCATGGCGTCAAAACCAAGCCGCTGCGCGGTCATAACGATATTCTGGTTCATCTTTTCCCCTGCGCCATGCGATCCAGCGCGCCCTGCAAAATATAGGCGGCGGCCATTTTATCGACCAGCTCGGCGCGGCGCGCGCGGCTGGCGTCGGCGTCAATCAGCACCCTGGTGACCGCCATGGTTGACATCCGTTCATCCCAAAGCGCGATGGGAAGCGGAAAATGCTTCAGCAGATTGCGCACGAATTGCCGCACCGACTGGGCGCGCGGGCCTTCGCTGCCGTCCATATTCATCGGCAGGCCGATGATTATTCCGCCCACCTGCTGTTTTGCGATAATGGCGGCAAGTTTTTGCACATCTGTCCCGAATTTTCCCCGGCGGAGGGTCTCCATGGGGGTCGCAATCATCCGCCCAAGGTCCGACAGGGCCAGCCCGATGGTTTTTTCGCCCACATCCATGCCCAGCAGGCGCTGTGCGGGCGCCAGCTCGGCTTTCAGTGCGTTAATGTCCGGAAATAATGGCATTTGGGCAGTATCGGTATTGGCCCCGTCCTGTCAAACCTCCTTTCACGCCCCCGCCGGGCATGATAGGTTCCGCCTTCAGTAAATTGAACCAGATCAGGGTTGATATGAGCGTTGATACAGATACCGTCCGGCGTATTGCGCGGCTCGCGCGGCTGGCCATCGCCGATGAGATGCTGGAGCCGATGGCGAAAGAGTTGAATATTATTCTCGCATGGGCCGAGCAATTGAACGAGGTGGACACCAGCGCGGTAGAGCCGATGACCAGCGCAGTTCAAACCACATTGAAAAAACGCCCCGACATCGTGACCGATGGCCATGTGCAGGAGGCGGTGCTGCGCAACGCGCCGCTGGCCGAGCATGGCTTTTTCGTCGTGCCGAAAATAGTTGAATAGGATCGCCGCATGACGGATTTAACCGATTTGAGCCTGGCGGAAGCGCGTGACGGGTTGCGCGCCCGGCGTTTCAGCGCGCTGGAGCTGACGGACGCCTATCTGGCCGCGATGGCGGCAGGGCGCGAACTGAACTGCTACATTACCGAAACGCCGGACCGGGCGCGCGACATGGCGCGGGCGTCGGATCAGCGGCTGGCCACGGGCGGCGGCGGGGCGCTGGAAGGTATTCCGCTGGGCATCAAGGATTTATTCTGCACGAAAGATGTGCTCAGCACTGCCGCCAGCCATATTCTGCATGGCTTTATCCCGGCCTATGAATCAACTGTTACCGCCAATCTGTGGAATGCGGGCGCCGTGATGCTGGGCAAGCTGAATCTGGACGAGTTCGCCATGGGGTCCTCCAATGAGACCAGCTATTACGGCCCGGTGGTCAACCCCTGGCGGCGCACGGGCGATACGGCGAAGCTGGTGCCGGGCGGGTCCAGCGGCGGATCATCGGCGGCGATTGCGGCGCGTCTATGCCTGGCGGCTACCGGCACGGATACTGGCGGTTCTATCCGCCAGCCCGCCGCGTTCACCGGCATTGTCGGGTTAAAGCCCACTTATGGCCGCTGTTCACGCTGGGGCATTGTCGCTTTCGCCTCGTCGCTGGATCAGGCGGGGCCGATGGCGCGCACTGTGCGCGATACTGCCATTCTGCTGGGCGTGATGGCTGGGCATGATCCGAAAGATTCCACCAGCGTGGACCGTCCGGTTCCGGATTATGAAGCGGCGCTGACCGGTAATATCAAGGGCCTGCGCATCGGCATTCCGGCGGAATACCGGGTGGATGGTATGCCGCAGGGCATTGAATCCATTTGGCGCAAAGGCGCAAAATGGCTTGAAGACGCTGGCGCGGAGATTGTTGAAATCAGTCTGCCGCACACCAAATATGCTTTGCCCGCCTATTATATTGTCGCGCCCGCCGAGGCATCGTCCAATCTGGCGCGTTACGATGGTATGCGCTATGGCCTGCGGGTGGCGGGCAAGGATTTGACGGAAACCTATGAACGGTCGCGCAGCGCCGGTTTCGGGGCGGAGGTAAAGAGACGCATCTTGATTGGCACCTATGTATTATCGGCGGGATATTACGACGCCTATTATCTGCGCGCGCAACGGGTGCGTACGCTGATCGCCAGTGATTTCAAGGCCGCGTTTGAAAAGGTGGACGCCATCCTGACGCCGGCCACGCCCAGCCCCGCATTTGCGCTTGGCGCGCGCAACGATGATCCGATCGGCATGTTTCTTAATGATGTCTTTACGGTGCCTGCCAATCTGGCCGGGCTGCCGGGTATTTCTGTTCCTGCGGGATTGTCGGAAGACGGCCTGCCGCTGGGCCTGCAATTGCTCGGCCGGGCGTTTGATGAAGAAACTTTATTGCGCGCCGCGGGCGTATTGGAAGAAGCCGCGGCCTTTACGGCGCGCCCGGCACATTGGTGGAGAACCTGATCATGTCCGTTCAGGAAATATATGACGCCAAACACGGCGAAAAAAGCAGCTACATCACCGGCGCCACCGGCGATTGGGAATTGATTATCGGCATGGAGGTCCATGCGCAGATATCTTCCAAAGCCAAACTGTTTTCCGGCGCGCCAGCCGATTTTGGCGGCGAGCCAAATGAACATGTCAGTCTGGTGGATGCGGCGATGCCCGGCATGTTGCCGGTGATTAACGAATT
>Ga0073920_1000122_pt1 | contig 15307 bp, 14 predicted proteins | sample GWRWT4_2Sept14_2_FD_70953 | JGI IMG/M metagenome (GOLD analysis project Ga0073920, IMG submission 70953) | Sand microcosm microbial communities from a hyporheic zone in Columbia River, Washington, USA - GW-RW T4_23-Sept-14 | ecosystem: Engineered > Artificial ecosystem > Sand microcosm >...
CGAACCCTTGCCGTTGCCGTGCTCGTCAGCATCAAGGGCAATGACGATCGCGGGGCGGCCGGACTTCTCCTTGATCCGCCCGGCCACGATCCCGATCACGCCCGGGTGCCAGCCGGCCCCGGCCAGCATGACGACCGCGCGGTTGTGCTGGGTGTCAAGCTGGGCCTCCGCCGCTTCCTGCACGGCGGCCTCGATCGCGCGGCGCTCTTCGTTCAGCTGTGAAAGCTGGGCAGCGATGGCGCGGGCCTCGTCGGGATCTTCGGTGGTGAGCAGTCGTACGCCCAGCGTCGCTTCACCGACCCGGCCCCCGGCATTGATTCGCGGACCCAGGGCAAAGCCCAGGTCGCTGCAGGTTGGTGCGCGGCTGAGCCGGCTGGCGTCGATCAGCGCAGCCATGCCGATGTTCTGGCGCTGGGCCATGACCTTCAGCCCCTGGGCCACCAATGCGCGGTTGAGGCCATGCAGTGCGGCGACATCGGCCACGGTGCCCAGTGCTACGAGGTCCAGCAGCGAGAACAGGTCCGGTTCGGCTCGGTCGGCGAAGAATCCGCGCTGGCGCAGCAGCCGCACGACCGCGATGGCGAGCAGGAAGGCGACACCCACAGCGGCCAGGTGGCCATGGGCAGCGGCGAGGTCATCCTCGTCAAGCCGGTTGGGGTTTACCAGCGCCATCGCACGGGGCAGTTCGGCGGCACACTTGTGGTGATCGACCACGATTACGTCGATCCCGGCGGCATGGGCCATGTCGAGCGCCTCGAAGGCCATGGCGCCGCAATCGACCGTGACGATCAGGCTGGACCCTTCCGCGCCCAGCCGCACCAGCGCCTCGCCCGACGGGCCATAGCCCTCCAGCAGGCGGTCGGGGATATAGTAGCGCGCGGGGTGGCCGAGCATCCGCAGCAGCCGGATCAGCAGCGCCGCACTGGTCGCACCGTCAACATCATAGTCGCCATAGACGGTCACCGTCTCACCGGTCACCACCGCCTGGGCAATCCGTTCGGCAGCCTGATCCATGTCGCGGAAGGCGGAGGGATCGGGCAGGAAGGCCCGCAGCGAGGGGTTGCGGTGCCGCTCGATGTCATCCGGCGAAACGCCGCGCGCCAGCAGCAGCTGGGTCACCAGATCATGATCAAGTGAAGCGGGACTGGACGAGAGGTCCATATTGCCGCCGCGCCAGCGCCAGGCCCGGCCGGTCAGTGAGCGGTCGATGCCAAGGATGGAGGAGGGGGCGGAAGCCATGCCGCCCCGGCTAGCCGATGGCGCGGTCGCTGAGAAGAGGGCGCTCCCGGCTTTTCACGGCTTTGCAGCAAGCCCGGGCTGGGCCATGGTGGCGCGCATGTTGGCAGTCATCTGGCACAGCCGCACCGGCGCCGCCCGCGCCCTGGCCGAAGCCGCCTTTGCGGGAGCGGAGGGGCGGGCCGTGCTGCTCGCAGCGGAACTGGCCAGCGCGGAGGACTTGCTGGCGGCAGGCGGCTACCTGTTCGCCTGTCCCGAAAACCTTGGAACGATGAGCGGGGCGATGAAGGAGTTCTTCGATCGCAGCTATTACCCGCTGCTGGGACAAATCGAGGGCCGGCCCTATGCCACCATGATCGCGGCTGGCAGCGACGGGCAGGGCGCCCAGGTGCAGCTTGACCGGATCGTCACCGGCTGGCGCTTGCGGCGCGTGGCCGAGCCGCTGATCGTCAACCTCGCGGCGCAGGCGCCGGAAGCGATCCTTGCGCCCAAGATCGTCCCCCTACCGGCGCTGCAGGCGGCCGCCGATCTTGGCGCAGCGCTGGCTGAAGGACTTGCGACCGGTGTCTTTTGAAGATCTTGCGCGTCGTAGCGCAGAATTGGCTCCAATCCTGAGACAACTTGCCCGCAGGGACTCGACTTTGCGCAACTAAAAATGCCAGACATTCCTAAAGTTTGAGGCCGGTTGGCTGGGAGGACTGACGATCGACACGATCGGAAACAATCTGGGAGAGGGATCGGCGCCGCGACTGTGCCTGATCTTCGCGCCCGGCACCCGGCCCGATCTTGCCGCGCTGGAGGCAATGGCGGCTGAGCCGGGCGAAGCCACCAGCGCGTCGTTTGCGCTGTCGCATCGATCCAGTGACGGGACCTGGGCGGAACTGCTCGCCAGCGGGCTGACCTTTGATTGCAAGGGGCTTGGGCCAGCGTCGGCAGAGCCGCAGCCACCGGCCGGGCCGCCGGTCGGGCTGCGCTCGATGCCAGCGGGTGAAGTGGTCAGCCTCGCGCCTGGGCCGCATCTGGCTGGCGGAGCGGGGCTGGTGCCGGTGCTGCGCGTGCTGGCGGGTCTGGGGGCACGGCTGGCTGGCCTGCCAAATGTTCTGGCCGTGGTGTGGAGTGCAGCTGGCTCCTGGGTGGCGCCTGACCTGTTCCGCCGCTCGGTGGCGGACTGGCTGGAAGGCGGGGCTTTTCCTGGCCTGGTCCTGACCGCGCTTGATCGAGAGAGCAACGGGGCAATGGTCTCGCGCGGGCTGGCCCTGTTGACGGGTCAGGAACTACGCTTTGAGCCTAACAAACGCTTGCCCTCCGCGGCCATGGCCCGGCTGGCGGTGCGGCTGATCCACGAACTGGTGCAGATTGGACCGCTCCAGCAGGAGCGCGATTTCACCGGGCCGGCGGGCGAACACCTGCTTGCCGTTCCGGTCCGCGATGGCAGCGAGCTGCGCATCCTTGTCAGCGACCCCGGCACTGGCCAATGAAGGGGAAAGGCGGCGGAGACCGGTCCTGGCTGCCGTTCCGCGCGGTCAATCGCCGCGATCTGCCTGGCTTCGATCCGGGCATGCAACGCCACCACCTTTTGCCTCGGCAATTGCTGCGTCAGGACGGGACGGCCAGTCTGCTGCGCGCGGTTGGGCGCGACCGGCTGCGGTTTGACGATTTCCGCCATAACGGCCTGCTGCTGCCCGCGACCGATCGGACCGCGCTGCGGATCGGCCTGCCGCTCCACCGCGGCCCGCACCGGACCTATAACGAGCTGGTCAGCGAACGCGTCGGCCAGATCGAAGGAAGCTGGGCACGCAGCCGGGCGCAGACGCCCGAAGCCGCGCTGACCGATGCGCTCGCCCGGCTTGGGCTACTCCAGCGTGCGCTGCGGCGTCGGTTGCTCGATCAGCGGCGCAGGTTGTTGCTCAGCCGGAAGGATCCGCTGGGCAGCGGGGTCGATTTTACCGAGCTTGATGCCCTGGTCGATGACCTGTGGCCCGCCACGGCTGTGGACGGGCCCTGAGCGATCAGGAGGTTGTCAGATTTAAGCGAGGGCCATCCGCGCCTTGGCGGCCAGTTCGGTGCGGGCGCGGTTGTATTCGGCTTCCATCCGGTCAACCCGGTCAGCCACGCTCTCGACGGCCTTGACCGCGTTTATCCCCTGGCCCGAACCCCAGATGTCCTTCCAGGCCTTGGCTTCGGTGTTGCCGCCCGAACCGAAGTTCATCTTGCTGGGATCGCTGACCGGCAGGTTGTCCGGATCGAGGCCGGCGGCGACGATCGAGGGGCGCAGGTAATTGCCGTGCACCCCGGTGAAGAGGTTCGAATAGACGATGTCGTCAGCCCGGCCTTCGACGATGCTGTTCTTGTAGCCATCGACCGCATTGGCTTCCTTGGTCGCGATCCAGGGCGTGCCGATATAGGCAAAGTCCGCGCCCATCGCCTGGGCGCCGAGGATCGAATGGCCGCAAGCGATTGAGCCGGACAGGGCCACCAGGCCATCGAACCATTCGCGGATTTCCTGCATCAGCGCGAAGGGCGAGAGAACACCGGCATGACCGCCAGCCCCGGCGGCGACCGGGATCAGGCCATCGGCCCCCTTTTCAATCGCCTTACGGGCGAAGCGGTCATTGATCACGTCGTGGAGCACAATTCCGCCCCAGTCATGGACCGCCTTGTTGAGGTCTTCGCGCGCACCGAGCGAGGTGATGGTCATCGGCACCTGCCACTTGGCGCAGACCTCCATATCTTCCTCAAGCCGGTTGTTGGTCTTGTGGACGATCTGGTTGACGGCGTAGGGCGCGGCCGGGCGATCCGGGTTGTCGCGGTTATGCGCGGCCAGCTCCTCAGTGATCCGGTGGAGCCATTCGTCAAGCACGCCCGAGGGCCGGGCATTGAGCGCCGGGAAGCTGCCGATAATCCCGGCCTTGCACTGGGCAATCACCAGTTCCGGGCCCGAAACGATGAACAGCGGTGAACCGATGACGGGCAGGCGCAGGCGATCAAACGGGGCGGGCAACGGCATGGGTGGTATTCTCCGATAGCTTAATCGAACGGTTAAAGAAGCTCATAGCAGAGGCCAAGCGACTGTCGAGTAGGCCAGACCTGCCAATTTAATTGAGTGGGTGAGGACTAGAACACCGGCCCCAGCGCAGGATCAAGGTCGCGCGGGCGGGTCAGATGAAACAGCCGCCCGCAGCGGTCCTTCAGATCGGACCAGCGATCAATGTCCAGTTCCAGCACGGCGTAGCAGGCGGTCGGGAACTTCTCCTCCACCGCATCGCGCAGCGGGTTGGTGCCATCATCGGGGACCAAGTCAAAAATCAGGTCTTCCAGGCCCGGATTATGCCCAACCATCATGATCGCCGAAGGATCGCCATCCTGCCCGCGCAGAACGTCGGCCAGGGTGACACTGCTGGCGAGGTAAATCCGCCGGTCCCACATGACCTTCACCGGCCGGCCGCTGGCGTGGCAGGCCAGTTCGATCGTTTCGGCGCACCGGATCGCGGGGGATGACAGCACCCGGTTCCATTGCACGCCATGATCGCGGATATGCCGCCCCATGATTGCAGCTCCAGCGCGGCCGCGCTCGTTGAGCGGGCGGTCGAAATCGCGCGCGCGCGGATCGCCCCAGTCGGACTTGGCATGGCGGAACAGACCGAGGATTTTCACGCGGGGCTCTCGTTAGGGATGGTGCGCCCAGAAACACCGGCACCGACGCGTTGTAAAGCCTCGTCCAGGGTCACCCGGCTGATTGGCGTCCCGGCGGGGAAGGCGGACAGCAGGCGGCTGGGAAAGGCCGATGACAGGACGACAAAGTGGCCGCGGTCTTCCTTGCTGCGGATCAGCCGGCCGAAGGCCTGGGCCAGCCGGGCGCGGATGATCTGATCATCATAGGTTGAACCACCCCCGGCCAGCCTCCGCGCGCGGTGCAGGATCGAGGGCTTGGGCCAGGGGACCTGTTCCATCACCACCAGCCGCAGCGAATGGCCCGGCACGTCGACCCCGTCGCGCAAGGCATCGGTGCCGAGCAGAGAGGCGCGCGGATCGTCGCGGAAGATGTCGACCAGGGTGCCGGTGTCGATCGGATCGACGTGTTGGGCATAGAGCGGCAGTCCGGCGCGGGCGAGGCGGTCGGCAATCCGGCCGTGGACTGCGCGCAGCCGGCGGATCGCCGTAAACAGCCCCAGCACCCCTCCGCCCGAAGCCTCGATCAGGCGGCCATAGGCCCCGGCCAGCGCGGCCAGATCGCCCTTGGGCACGTCGGTCACGATCAGCACCTCGGCCTGGTCGGCATAGTCGAACGGGCTGTCGAAACTGGAGAGGCGCGGGGCGATCTCCAGCGCCCCGGCGCCGCTGCGGGCTATCGCGGCATCCCAGTCCGGCCCGTCGCGCAGCGTGGCCGAGGTAATCATCACCCCATGCGCGCCTTCCAGCACAGTGCGGGCAAAGGGCTTCATCGGATCAAGCCAGCGGCGATGGATGCCAACATCAAACTCGCGCGCTTCGCTGCGTTCGACGGCCAGCCAGTCGACAAACTCGGGATCGGCCGGGCCGCCGAGGCGGTCGAGCAGGGCTTCCCAGGCCGCGAGCAGGTCAATCCGCCAGGCGAGCGAGTGCCGCGCGCCTTCGATCCGCGCGCGGCCGGCGCCGTCGAGCCAATCGGGTGGTTCGGCCAGCACTGCTTCCAGCCGCACACCCAGCCGTACCAGCGGCACGCGCAGCTCGGCCAAGGCTTCCTGCGCAGCCTGGGCGCGTTCGACAAAAGACCCGTCGAGCTGGGCGGCCTCGGTTTCCAGACCATAGCCGGCTTCCTGACCGCCGCTTTCGTCGCGGGCGTAGACCGCGGCGCGCACGGCAGCGAGCAGCTCTTCGAGCGGGCCGGAGGGGGCATTTTCGGACAGGCGCTGCAACCAGCCATCGCCGGGCAAGGCTTCAGCGGCATGGCGCGCAGCAGCAATCGCCTTGCCGCCAGCCTCGTCATAGCTGGCGACGTCGGCGAGGCGCGCGGCCAGACCGCGGCGGCGACCTTTCGAGCCGCGTTCCGGGCCAATCACCCAGCGGCGCAGCTCGATCGTTTCGGCTCCGGTCAGGGCAGCGGCAAAGGTCGAATCCGCCGCTTCAAACACGTGGTGGCCTTCGTCGAAGACCAGTCGGGTTGGCCGCTGGGCATGATCACGGCCGCGCGCGGCGTTGACCATCACCAGGGCATGGTTGGCGATGACCAGGTCAGCCTGGGCCGAGGCGCGCGCAGCGCGCTCGATGAAGCACTTCCGGTAATGCGGGCAACCAGCATAGACGCATTCGCCGCGCTGGTCGGTCAGCGCCTTGATTCCGCGCTGACGGAACAGCGTGCCGAGCCAGCCGGGCAGATCCCCGCCGATCATGTCGCCGTCCTGGCTATAGGCCGCCCAGCGCGCCACCAGCTGCGCCAGGATTGCCGCCCGACCTACGAAACCACCTTGCAAGGCATCTTCAAGGTTCAGCAAACACAGATAATTTTCACGCCCCTTGCGCACCACGACAGGCTGGGTGCCATTGCCGCGCAGCGCGGGCCAGGCGCGGCGGCTTTCGCGGCGCAGCTGGCGCTGCAAGGCCTTGGTATAGGTCGAAACCCAGACCGTGCCACCCGATTGCTCCGACCAGAGCGAGGCCGGGGCAAGGTAGCCCAGGGTCTTGCCGATCCCGGTGCCAGCCTGGGCCAGCAGGACATGCGGCAGACCCTCGCGGCGGCGCGGGGCAAAGACCTCGCCGGCCTCGCTGGCATAGGCGACCTGGGCCGGGCGGGCTTCGGCGCTGCTGCCGGTCAGCTGGCCCAGCCGCTGGGCGATCGCTTCGGGCGGGAGCGTGACCTGCGCGGGCTGCGGGCGCTCGGGCGCTTCCTCCCATTCGGGCAGGCGGGCGAAGAGCCAACGTTCGGCCTTGGCTGGTGCCGCCAGCCGGGCGGCCAGCAACGGTGCCCAGGGCCAGCGCAGACGGGTCAGGTTCTGGAGCGCGCTCCAGGCTCCTTCGCGCTCTTGCCAGGTCGGATCGGCACAAGTTGCCAGCAAGGCTTCGGCGGCGACCTGGAGAAGGGCTGGGACAGCATCGTCTCCCTCCGGCTCGGGCAGATCGAGCACATGGGCCAGCCCCTTGGGCGTCGGCACCATGAACCGCGCCGGGTGGATGAAGGCGAACAGCTCCAGCAGATCGAGCCCGGACAGATCGGGATAGCCCAGCCGCGTTGCCACCAGCGGGGCATTGAGCATGAGCAGCGGCGTATCGGCGGCGGCGATGATCGCCTCGCCCTTGCCGGTGGCGCGGGTACTGCCATGGCCATCGCGCAGCCAGCAGCCGGAATGGCTGGCGTGAATCGCGGGCAGGGGCAGGGCGGCAGTCACGCGCCCTGCGATAGAACGGAACTGGAACGCAGGGCAAGCTGTTGACCGCAGACGACTGCTCCGCCAGCGTCAGGCAATGCCGAATCCTTCACGTGACGCCCTGATCGCCCGCCTGCCCAAGGCCGAGCTCCACCTCCACATCGAAGGCTCGCTTGAGCCGGAGCTGCTGTTTGCCCTGGCGCAGCGCAATGGCGTGGCGATTCCCTTCGCCTCGGTCGAGGCGGTACGGGCGGCCTATTCGTTCTCGAACCTGCAGGATTTTCTCGACATCTATTACCAGGGGATGTCGGTGCTGCAGACCGAGCAGGACTTCTTCGACCTGACCTGGGCCTATCTGGAGCGCGCGGCGGAAGACACGGTCCGCCATGTCGAGATCTTCTTCGATCCGCAGGGCCATACGGAACGCGGAGTGGCCTTTGAAACCGCGCTGGACGGGATCGAACGCGCCCTCAAGCAGGGCGAGGTGGAGCTGGGGATCAGCTACCGTCTGATCATGTGCTTCCTGCGCCACCTCAGCGAGGAGGACGCTTTTGTGACGCTCGATCAGGCCATGCCGCACCTCCACCGCATCCACGGCGTCGGGCTGGATTCATCCGAAGTCGGCCATCCGCCCGCCAAGTTCCAGCGGGTCTTCGCCAAGGCGCGCGAGCTGGGCCTGCACGTCACGGCTCATGCCGGTGAGGAAGGCCCGCCCGAATACGTTTACGAGGCATTGGACCTGCTGGAGGTTGAGCGGATCGACCACGGCAACCGCGCGCTGGAGGATCCCGCGCTGGTTCAGCGGATCGCCGATGAAGGTCTGACGCTGACGGTCTGCCCGCTATCCAACCTGCGGCTTTGCGTGATCAAGGAGATCGGCGAGAGCCCGGTGCGGCGGATGCTAGAATTGGGGCTGAAGGCCACAGTCAATTCCGACGATCCGGCCTATTTCGGCGGCTATATCAACGACAACTTCCGCGCGATTGCCGATGCGCTGGACCTGACCGAGGCCGAGATCGTGAAGCTGGCCGAGAACAGCTTCACCGGCTCGTTCCTGCCGATGGCCGACCAGATCCAGCACCTGGCCGAAATCGCGGAGGTGGCCGGTGGTCGATAAGGTTTACCTGACCGCCGACCGGCTGCTGGAAGACAGCTTTGCCCTGGCCAACCGGGTGCTCGATTCCGGCTTCGTCCCGACCCACATCGTCGGCATCTGGCGCGGCGGGGCACCGGTGGGCATCGCGGTGCAGGAACTGCTGGCCTATCGCGGGGTCGAGACCGACCATATCGCGATCCGCACCGCCAGCTATTCCGGGATCGACCAGCAGAACAAGGAAGTACGGGTCTATGCCCTGGGCTACCTGATCGACGTGCTCGATCCGGAAGATCGCCTGCTGGTGATTGATGACGTGTTCGATACCGGCCGCTCGGTTGAGGCGTTCCTGCTGGAGCTTAAAGCGCGCTGCCGCCACAACATGCCCGAAACGGTCAAGATCGCGACCGCCTACTACAAGCCGAGCCGCAACCAGACCTCACTGAAGCCCGACTATTTCGTGCATGAGACCGAGGAATGGTTGGTTTTCCCGCACGAGATCTGCGGGCTGACCGAAGCGGAAATCCGCGCCCACAAGCCGGGTGCAGCGCTTATCCTGCGCGAAGGTAGCTAGGGCGGTCAGCACTCCGCGCACGGCTGATCTCTTCCAGATCGACCGGATCGCTGAATTTGAAGCCGACTTCCGCGCCTTCGTACCACATCACTTCGGCAGCGATCGGTTCAAGGTTGCGGAAGTGGATCCGCACCGGTTCATTGACCGCGAAATCGAACACCTCCGGGCAATCGCCCTTGAGGCCCGCAGCCGACAGGTTGCGGACTTTGAGGCTGAATTGCGCACCGCTGCGGCGCTCGCCCTTGACCACCAGCAAGGTGGCCATTCGGCCCGCGCGGCGCGGCACAGGCGTAGCGCCTGCCTGGTGATCGATTGGTTCGCGACTCATTTTTTCCTCGAGATCAAGCGTCTCGCCGGAAATGAGCCTTGGGGGTGAGGTGTTGAGACTAGGTAAACGGCACGGCAACTGACGGCCTAGCAAAATTACCTATCCCCCCTGCCAGACGGTCTCCCCTTCCTTGACCGTTTCGAGCACCCGGATTGCCCGGATCTGGTCGACCGGAGTCTCCAGCGGGTTGTGATCGAGCACCACGAAATCGGCCAGCAGTCCGGGCTTGATCCGGCCGCGGCGGTCCTCTTCGAACACCTGCCAGGCCGGGCCGGTGGTCAAGGCCTGCAGCGCGTGGAAGGCATCCTCGCGCTGGCCATCGCCGCTGACCACGCCAGTGCGGGATTGGCGGGCCATCGCGCTCCACAATTGGGCGCGGGTGTCGAGCGGGGTGACCGGATAGTCCGAATGGTTCGACGGGATCAGACCCGCTGCCCGGCTGGCGACAAAGGGGCTGATGAAATCGACCACTTCGTTCGGGAAGTTCCGGCGATGGGTATCGGCGAAGTAGAAGGTGTGGTTGGAGAAATAGGCCGGTCCCACCCCGACCCGGACATAGGCCGGGATCTGGTCGGGCCGCATGAACTGCGAGTGGATCACCACCGGGCGGCGGTTGTCGGCCGCCTTGATGCCCAGCGCATCGAAGCCGCGGATCCCCATGTCGATCGCCGCATCGCCATTGGCGTGGACGAAGATCTGCCAGCCGCGCTCGTGGACCTTGCGCGCCAAGGCCTGAAACGCGGCGTCGCTGGTCACCGGCTGGCCATGCCAGGGGTGCTGGCCATCGGGCGAACCCAGCGCATAGTCGCGCGTGAAGAAGGCGGTGCGGGCCTGCGGCGAGCCATCCAGCGTGAACTTGATGCCCTGCAGCTTGACCCGCCCGAACCGCGCCCCCGGCGCATAAGCGGGGTTTTCCAGCACGGCATCGATACCGGTCATGGCGAAGGGCAGCAGGGCCAGGTCGATCTTGAGCTTGGCCTGTGCGGCTGGTGAAGTGAGGAAGGCGAGATCGACCGGATTAGTTGCGCCGTCCTGCGCCCAGGTGAACCCTTCACGGGCATAGCGCATTTGCACGCCATTTAGCGCCGCCAGTCGCGCTTCCGCGCTGGGCTGCGGCAGGACCAGCGACATCGGCAGCATCGCCTTTTCGAACAGCAGGCCAGTCAGCTTGCCCTTGGCATCGCTGGGCATGACCCCGCCGGCGGGCGGCTGCATCCCGTCGCGCAGTTTGGCCGCTTTCAAGGCCACGCTGTTGGCAACGAGGCCGTGGAGCGAGATATGCAGCAGCACGACCTTGCGATCAGGGAGCACCGCGTCGAGCTCGGCCCGGGTCACATGGCGGCGCTCGGCCAGCAGGGCATCGTCATAGCGCCAGACCACCACCCAGCCGCCCTTTGGCACTTTGGCGCCATAGCTCTTCACCGCGGCGAGCAGCTTGCTGACAGACGACGTATCGCCCGTCGCCGGATCAGCCAGGTCAAGGCCGCCGGCGGTCTGCAGGCCGATCGCAAAGTGGGAATGGGCATCGATGAAGCCCGGCAGCAGAGTCGCCCCCTTGAGGTCGCGTAGCTGCGCATCCTTGCCGGCTTGCGCGCGGGCGGCAGCTTCAGGGCCGACGAAGACGATCTTGCCGTCACGCTCAACCACCGCTTCGGCCGTCATTGGCTGATCGCCGTCCATGGTGATGATCGTGCCGCCGCGCCACAGCGTTGCGCCCGCGTCCTTCGCCGCCACTGGCGCGGCCAGCGCCAGACCGGCTGCCGCCAGCCATCCCGCAATTCGCATTGTTACCTCTCCGGTCCTCTCGGAGCTGACTTTCGGGCCGCGCCGCGCCTGATGCAAGCGGCAATCGCGCCTTGCAACGCGCGCTCTTTGGCGCGAAAGGGCCGCATCATGACCGATGAAGCACTCCTATCCGCCGCACAGGTATCCAAGGCTTGGCCCTTCGAAGAAGCGCGCAAGCTGCTGAAGCGGTATCCGGACGGGAAACCCGATGGCACGCCCGTGCTGTTCGAGACCGGCTATGGCCCTTCGGGCCTGCCGCATATCGGCACGTTCCAGGAAGTGCTGCGCACCACGCTGGTCCGCCGCGCTTATGAAACGCTGACGGGCGGCGCGCCGACGCGGCTGGTCGCTTTCAGCGATGACATGGACGGCCTGCGCAAGGTGCCGGACAACATCGAGAACAAGGGTCTGCTGGCCGCCTACCTCGGCCATCCGCTCACCCGCATCCCCGATCCCTTCAACAAGTACGAAAGCTTCGCGCATCACAACAATGCGATGCTGCGCGAATTCCTCGACCAGTTCGGGTTCGATTACGAATTTGTCTCGGCCAGCGATCGCTACAATTCGGGCCAGTTTGACGATGCGCTGCGCGGAGTGCTGCGCAATTGGCAGGCGATCATGGACATCATGCTGCCGACCCTGCGCGAAGAGCGCCGCCAGACCTATTCGCCGGTCCTGCCGGTCAGCCCGAAGACCCATCAGGTCTTGCAGGTGCCAGTCGAGGTTGTCGACGCCGAGGCCGGGATCGTGCGGTTCGAAGACCACGGCGAAATGGTCGAAAGCTGCATTCTGGGCGGCAATGCCAAGCTGCAGTGGAAGGTCGACTGGGGCATGCGCTGGACTGCGCTGGGTGTCGATTATGAGATGTGCGGCAAGGACCTGACCGACAGTCATGTCTATTCCGGCAAGATCGCCCAGGTGCTTGGCGGGCGTCGGCCCGAAGGGATGATCTACGAGCTGTTCCTCGACGAGAACGGCGAGAAGATCTCCAAGTCCAAGGGCAATGGCCTGACCATCGATCAGTGGCTGACCTATGGCAGTGAGGAAAGCCTGGGCTTTTACATCTACCGCGAGCCCAAAAGTGCAAAGTCGCTTCACGCCGGGATCATTCCGCGCGCGGTCGATGAATATTGGCAATTCCGTGAGAAGTTGCCGAGCCAGCCGGTCGAGCAGCAGCTCGGCAACCCGGTCTGGCACCTGCTGCGCGCCAATGGCTACCACGGCGGCGATGGCGACAAGCTGCCAGTGACCTATGGCCTGCTGCTAAACCTGGTCGGCGTGCTCGGCGCGGGCGCAACGCGGGAACAGGTCTGGTCCTATCTTGGCAACTATGTCGAGAATGCCGATCCGGCGGCGCACCCGCAGCTCGACAAGCTGGTCACCAATGCGCTGGCCTATAACCGTGATTTCATCGCCCCGACGCTGCAGCACCGCAAGCCCGAGGGCAATGAAGCCCAGGCATTGGCCGCGCTCGACGAGGAACTGGCCGCAACCAGCGACGATGCCACGGCAGAGGAATTGCAGAACCTGGTCTACGAGATCGGCAAGGACCCGCACTACGGGTTCGAGCAGCTGCGCGACTGGTTCAAGTGCCTCTACGAGACCTTGCTTGGCTCACCGCAAGGCCCCCGCATGGGCAGCTTCATCGCGCTTTACGGGATCGCCAATACCCGCCAGCTGATCGCCGAGGCGCTGGCGGAGTAAGTCGCCCTTAGTTCCGCCGCTGTTCAAGACGGTCGAGCCGCGCTTCGATCCTGGCGATCCCTTCGAGGATGTGGATCTGCTCTTCGTGGGTAAAGGCGTCGCGGTTTTCGTTGAGACGGTCGACCAGCCGCACCACGATCAGCGGGGCGACCACGAAGATCGACAAGTGCATCAGCGACACCGCCACCAGTCGGCCGCCGTCCGACTTGGGACTGATGTCGCCATAGCCAGTCGAGGTCGCAGTCGTCGCGGCCCAGTAGATCGCCGTGGCGAAATCGAGGGCCTCGAAATGCATCAGCAATCCGGCGCTGGTCAGCAGCAGCACGGCATAGATCGCGGCGAGTTCGGTGAAGGTATCGGTGGCAGCCCGCAGCTTCTTCATCGGTCAGTCCTTGCTCAAAGATCGATCAGGTGAGGAATGAAACGAGCGCGGTTACCGGTGATCAGGCCGTCTTCGCGAATGCCGAGCCCGGCGGCGCTGCCGCCCACGGCCCAGCTGCCCAGCACCGGATAGCCGGCGCCGAAATCGCGCAAGGGATAGCGCTCCTGAAATACCATGTTGGCCTGGCTGTAGTCGCCGGTGCTGCTGGCGATGACTTGGCCGTTCGAGACAATTTCGATATTGGCGCCCTCGCGCGCCAGCACCGGTTTGGCGACATAGTCGCCGGACATTTTCGCCGGATCGAAGCTGGCGGGCAGCAGGTTGGGGTGGCCGGGGAACAGGTCCCACAGCACGGCCAGCACGGCCTTGTTGCTCCACATCATCTTCCAGACCGGCTCAAGCCAGACCGTCTCGAGCAGCCGAGGCAGAACGCGCTCGCCGAAGTCTTCGGCGGCCAGCCATTCCCACGGATAGAGCTTGAACAGGGCGGAGATCAGGTAGTCTTCCTGATCGAGAATCCGCCCGGCGGCGTCGATCCCGATCTGGTCGATCAGCACGGCGCGGGTTTCCAACCCGGCCTGCGCGGCAAGGTCGCGCATGTAGGTGGTGGTGATCGTGTCTTCGTGCGCGGCATCGCCGAAATGGGTGAACCAGACGCGCCGGCCGGGCAGGGCGGGGGCAATCGCCTGCCAGCGGGCAATCAGCGCTTCGTGCAGGCTGTTGAGCTGGTCTGCGGCTGAGAACAGTTCTTCCTTCCAGTACCACTGGACGATGGAAGTCTCGAGCATTGCGGTGGGCGTATCGCAGTTGAATTCCAGCAGCTTGGGCTCGCCGGTCCCGTCCCAGGCAAAGTCGAACCGGCCATAGTCGAGTGCGGGAACTTGCCGTTGCCAGGCCGTGCGGACGACTTCGTGATAGCTTGCGGGGATGCCGCATAATGAAAGCAGACCGGCGTCATTCGCAATCCGCTCCCCGGCGGCGTGGTAGAGCCGGTGGACTTCCTCGGTCGCGGCCTCGATCGTCTCGATTTCCGCCATTGAGAAGGCATAGCAGGCCGACTCGTCCCAATAGGGCCCATCGGCATCACTGTGCCAGATCAGCCCCAATTCCTCCACGGCCGCTTGCCAGTTGGCGCGCGGCGTCAGACTGCGTCGCTGCACTGCCTAAGACCGGCCGCTGCCGAACGAGCGCCCACTGGAACCAAAGCCGCTACGGGCGACCGGGGTCGATCGCACCATGCTCGATGCCGCCGGGGCCTTGGCATATTGCGCACCCTTGGTTGGAAAGTAGGAGCCCTTGAAGCCATAGCGCGGATCGCGCACCGGATCGCCATAGTAGGGCACCCGGCTGCCGCGGCCGATATAGTACCAGAACAGACCGCCGCCACCGCTGTGGACATGGGTGCTTCGCGCGCACTGGTCGTCGTCGACCCGGTAGCCGTTCTGATCAACGCAGACCCTGGTATCGCGATCGGCTACCACATCACCGCCCCAATCATCGTCGGCGCTGGCGCAGCCGGTCAGGGTCGAAAGCGTCGCCGCCATGGCTGTCGTCAGGAAGAGTTGCTTCTTCATCGTGCGGGTTCCTTTGCGGTCTGCTCAAGGAACCATGCAGGCGGCTTGCAGGATACCGATCCCGATGCCCATGCCGCCAACGAACTGACCAGAGGCTACGCAGCCTTCGGTAATCTTGTCCGACACCGCCTTGAACAGGAACCGCGCGATCACCACGAACACCGCCAGCTGCACCAGCGCGGCGACACCGCCCCACAGCAGCATGTCCGGAATGCTGACCGAGTTGCCGATCACCACCGCCATCGGGATGGCAAAACCCAGGAAAGTACCGGTAAGCTGGGTCGCGGCTG
>Ga0073920_1000124_pt1 | contig 15116 bp, 12 predicted proteins | sample GWRWT4_2Sept14_2_FD_70953 | JGI IMG/M metagenome (GOLD analysis project Ga0073920, IMG submission 70953) | Sand microcosm microbial communities from a hyporheic zone in Columbia River, Washington, USA - GW-RW T4_23-Sept-14 | ecosystem: Engineered > Artificial ecosystem > Sand microcosm >...
ACCAGGCGGTGGACGCCGCTTTCGGTCTTGGCATAGCCATAGGCATTCTCGCCCTTGACCTGAATGGTCGCGCTCTTGATCCCGGCCTGCTCGCCCGCCTGGTACTCGATCGTATCGACCTTGAACCCGCGCTTTTCAGCCCATCGGGTGTACATCCGGAACAGCATTTCGGCCCAATCCTGGCTTTCGGTGCCGCCCGCGCCAGCGTGGATTTCGATGTAGGTATCGTTGGCGTCCGCCTCGCCCGCAAGCAGGGCCTGGACCTTGTCGGCATCGGCGCGCTCGGCCAGACGCTGCAGCGCATCGAGACCTTCCTGGATGGTGGCCTCGTCGTCCTCCATTTCGCCCAGTTCGACGAACTCGATGGCATCGGCCATCTGCGCCGAGATATCTTTGACCGTGCCGATCGCCGCCTCAAGCCGGCGGCGTTCCTTCATCACCGCTTCGGCTTCCCTGGGGCTATCCCACAGCTTGGGATCCTCGACCCGGGCGTTAAGCTCGTCGAGCCGGCGCAGCGCGCGGTCCCAGTCCAGGAACTTGCGGACGAGGGCCAGGGCGGCACCGATCCGATCGATATGGGCCTGCCCTTCGGCACGCATGATACTTCGACTCCGTCTTATTGGGTACTCTGCCCCGCCTGCGGCCCGATTAGCGCAAGGCCCTCGATTGTAAAGCCGTGGCGCTCAGCGCTTGCCTTTGCGCATGGCCTGAACGGCTTCGAGCGTCAGCCGGACGTGATCCTTGAAGTCCATGTTGGAATGAACGAACCGAATCTTGCCATCCTGGCCGATGACATAGCTGGTGCGGGTGGTCAGCCCGGTCGAAACGCCTTCGCGCTGCAGGTCGACATTGTAGGCCTTGATGATCGCCGGAGTGGCAATGGCGACTGCAAACTTGTCGCGGCAGGCTTCGGTTGAGAACTTCTGCAGGGTCGGCAGATCATCGGCCGACATGCCGACCACCGTGGCTCCGGCCGCTGCGAACTGCGGCGAAGCATCGGCAAAGGCCTTGGCTTCCAGCGTGCAGCCCTGCGTGAAGGCCTTGGGATAGAAGTAGAGCACCAGCGGCCCCTTGCGCAGCGCGGCGCGCAGGTTGAACCCGAACGGCTTGCCGCCCTTGGCGCCCTGCGTCGCAAACACCGGGGCGGATGCACCGACCGGCAGGTTGGCGCTGGCGGGAGCGGCCAGAGCGACGGCGGCAACGACGGCGAGCAGGGGACGAAAATTCATGGCTTTGCTCCGGGGTTACTGGATGGCGACTGTGCTGTCGGCGGCAATCTGGGGTTCGGCGGCGGCTTCGCCGTCTGTTTCTGCAGTCCGCGCTTGCGAACCGCGGCGGATCTGGGCGATCAGGGCATCGCGCTGCTTGGCCAGATCGTCCTGTCGGGTCGTGCGGGCGACTTCGCTATCCGCTTTGAAAGCCTCCCAGATGATTCCGGACTTGGGATCATCGGTTGGATTGCCGGCAAAGACCTTGCTGCCTGATACGCGGTCGATTTTGACCCAATGGATATTGGCCGGGGCGACAAACGGCCGGTCATACCAGCGATTGCGGCTTTCCTGGATGAACTGCTTGAACATCGGCGCGGCGATCGAGCCGCCCTGGGCATAGCCACCCAGCGAGCGCGGCTGATCGTACCCAAGGTAGACTGCCCCGACGATGTCCTGCGAACCACCCGCAAACCAGACATTGGTCGGGCCGGTGGTCGTGCCGGTCTTGCCGAACAGCGAGAGATTGAGATCGCGCAGCACCGTCGCCGTACCGCGGGTCACCACGCCTTCCAGCATGTGGATCACCTGGAAGGCGGTGCGCGGATCCATCACCTGCTTGCCGCGCTTGGCCAGGCGCGGCATCGGCTTGCCGTCCCAGTTGGCCATGTTGCACTTTTCACAGCGGCGATTGTCAGAGCGCCAGATTACCTTGCCGTTCCGGTCCTGCACGAAATCGATCAGCGTCGGCGAATACTGCACGCCGTTGTTGGCCAGCGAGGCATAGGCATTGGCCATCTTGAGCACGGTGGTTTCACCCGCGCCCAGCGCGAATGAGAGGTAGGGCGGGTACTTGCCGATCCCGACCCGGTCGATCTGGCGCGAGACATTGTCCATCCCGGCATCGTTGGCGATGCGGACGGTCATCAGGTTGCGCGACTGTTCCAGGCCCCAGCGCATCGTATGAGTGCCGCCCGCCCCACGCATGTCGAAATTGCGGAAGCACTTCTGGCCGAGCTGCGCGCCCTGGTAGACGCAGAACTGGCCATCCAGCACTTCGCTGGCCGGAGTCATCCCGTTATCGAGGCCGGCACCATAAACGAAGGGCTTGATCGTCGAGCCCGGCTGGCGCTGCGCCTGGGTGGCGCGGTTGAAACTGCCGAGCCCGGCATCGAAGCCGCCCTGCACCGCCAGCACCCGGCCCGAATTGGGATCGATCGCCACGAAACCGCCTGACACTTCAGGGACATTCTTGACTGCCCAGGCATTGCCGCTCGGAGCCGCGGCAATCACATCGCCCGCCCGCACGGAATCCGGCAGGGCGATCAAGGGGGCCTTGCTGCCATCCGTAAAGCCAATTGTCGCCTGGTTACCCGAGCGCGAAATCACCACCCCGACCCGCCAGTTCTGGTAGGAAACTGACTTGCCGGCTGCGATCAGCTCGGTCTGCCAGTTGCCCGGATCGACCTTGAGCTTGGCAATCGGTCCGCCCCAGCCCCGACCGCCCTGATAGCGCAGCAGGCCAGTGCGCAGCGCATCCTGGGCTGCCTTCTGGAGCTCTGGGTCAAGCGAGGTGCGGACCCACAGGCCGCCACCATAGATGCTGTTCGGACCGTCCTCGGACTGCTCGCCGTATTTCTCGATCAGTTCGCGGCGCACATCTTCGACGAAATAGCCGACCGACGAGTCATAGCTTTCGGCGCGGCGCGGGATCAGGCCAAGCGGCTGGGCCTTGGCCTGAGCTACCTGGGCGGCAGTCGCCCAGCCATTGTCGGCCATCTGCTCGAGCACGTAGTTGCGGCGATCGATCGCCATCTGCTGGTACTTCTCGCGGCCATAGCGTTCCGGCGCCTTGGGCAGGATCGCCAGAAAGGCAGCTTCATGCAGCTGCAAATCGCCGACATCCTTGCCGAAATAGGCCCGCGCCGCCGCTTGGACCCCGAAGCTCTGGCGGCCGAGGGGGATCTCGTTCAGGTACAGCTCGAGAATCTGCTGCTTGTTCAGCACGCCTTCGATCCGGCGGGCCAGCACCATTTCCTTGAACTTGCGGGTGATCGAGTATTCGTCCCCGATCAGAATGTTCTTGGCGACTTGCTGGGTAATGGTCGAGCCGCCCTTGGCGCGCTCGCCCGAACCAAATTTGGTAACATAGTCGATCACCGCGCCGATCAGGCCGGTGTAGTCGACGCCGCCGTGCGACCAGAAGGTCTTGTCCTCGGCCGAGAGGTAGGCGTCTATCATTGGCTTGGGGAAATCGACGAAGCGCAGCTGCACGCGCCGCTCACGCGCATAGCTGTAAACGATCTCGCCGTTCACGCCGCGCACCATGGTTGGCAGCGGCGGCTGGTAGCTGAGCAGACGATCGGCCGAGGGCAGCCCCCGCAGCACCGAGACCCACAGCAGCAGGTACAGCACCATCAGGCCCGCCAGTCCGTAGCCGATCATGCGGAAACGCTTGCTGGACTGCCAGTTGCTGGAGAACCAATGCCCGGCGGGAATATCCCGCAGCCTGCCGAGCAGCCCACCGGCTTCGCGCCGGATACGCAGGCGGATGGATTCGGATTGCTCGCTCATCTTGGGCGCGGCTCTAGCATGGTGAAATGGCGATAGGCCAGCGGCAAGCTATGGCTGCAGCGCTGGCAGGGCGGCTTCGCGGGCGAAGTGGATCCGGACCGCACCGGCCAGCGTCTGGGCAAAGGCCCGCTGTCCCTCAGGCGAAGCAAGCCGGGCGGCATCGTCCGGGTTGTTGATATAGCCGCTCTCGAACAGCACCGAGGGCACGTCCGGCGCTTTCAGCACAACAAAGGCCGCCGACTGAACCGTGTCTTCGCGGAAAGGCAACCGTCCGCGTCCTTCGCGCAGGATCAAGCCGCCGAAGCTTTCCGACTTGGCCTGCATTTCGCGCTGCGACAGGTCGACCAGGATCGCGCCAACTCTGTCGCTCTGATCGGTGATGCGAATGCCGTTGACCTCGTCCACCGCGTTTTCGCGGGCGGCGATCCGCTCGGCGACTTCGTTGCTGCCCTTGTCGGACAGGACATAGACCGTGGCCCCTCGCGCGCCGGTGCCCACCTCGGTGCTGTCAGCATGGATCGAAATGAACAGGTCCGCCTGCAGACGCCGCGCGATGTCCGGGCGCACGGGTAGCAGCAGATAGCGGTCATCCTCGCGGGTCAGCGCCACGCGGACCCCGCCCTGACGCAGGAGCTCGTCGCGCAGAGCCAGAGCGAGCCGCAGCACCAGGTCTTTTTCCTTGAGCGGGCCAAGCCCGGCGCCGGGATCCTTGCCGCCATGGCCGGCATCAATGACCACCAGTGGCCGGCTTGCATCCTGCGGGCCACGCACCGGCGGCAGCCCTTGCCGCGCATCCTCATCTGGCAGATTGATCTGAACGACGTATCCGTAACCCCGCCCCGGCGCGCCAAAAAACCGGTCGGCGGCAACCATGGTTGCAAAGACCGCGAGCGGGGCCGCAAAAAGTCCAAGGATCAGGGAGGCCCGCCGCATTACGCTGCTCTGCTAAACAAGGTAAATTGCGAGAGCAATGGCCCGCATTACGCTTTACGCCTTCGTCGCTGCCCTTGCCGCCTGCCAACCATGATGCTAGGCAATGAATGCGCGAGACCCGCGGGGTTCATTCGTAACGCCTTTGGCATTACTTATTAACCCGAATGCGGGCAGTTCTCGCCAGGAATCCCGGGCCGCGCCCGGATGCACAGGTTGATGCCGTAATGAGAAGTGGTTCGTTGCCTGCCAAGACCCTGCCCCTTCGGGCTGTGGCCGTGGCGGTGCGGCAACCGGCGCATGAAATGTCACTGCGCCTGATCCTTACCGCAGACACACAACACGCCGCCGGGCGGCCCGCTGCCACCGGCTATTCCCACACTGTCGCGCGCCACGCCGGGATCTATCCCCCGGCGCGCGGCCGTTTCGCAAAAGATCGCGCCACACAAACCAGTCCAGGCCTCATCAGGCCTGACCAGGCATGGCGCGCACGGAGAGTTATAAATGACAATGCGCATGCTAATCGATGCGCGCCACCAGGAAGAAACCCGGGTGGCGGTGCTCAAGGGCAACCGGATTGAGGAATTCGACTTTGAATCTGCTGAACACAAGCAGATCAAGGGCAACATCTATCTCGCCAAAGTAACCAGGGTCGAACCATCGCTGCAGGCGGCCTTCGTCGACTTCGGCGGCAATCGCCACGGCTTTCTGGCCTTCAGCGAAATCCACCCGGACTATTACCAGATCCCCAAGGAGGACCGTGAGGCCCTGCTGGCGGAAGAAGCCGCCCACGCCGAGGAAGAGGCCGCACTGCGCGCCATCGCCGAGGGTGAGGAAGACTTCGTTGGCGATGACGAATTGGGCGAAACCCTGGCCGACGATCTCGCCGGGACCACGCACGAAGCCTATCACGATGACGACGGCCACGGCCTGACCGAAGTAGACACCGCCGAAAAGGACGAAGTCGCGACCATCGAAGATGGCCAGATCGACAACGCCTTTGATCATGAAGGCGAAGAAGCCGCCGAAGCCGAAGGCGGCGATGATCGCCGCCGCGGGCGCGGGCGTCGCCGTCAGGGCCAGGGTGGCCGCGGCAAGGCCAAAGAAGCCGACGAACTGCGCGCCAAGCGCATGGCGCTGCGCCGCCGCTACAAGATCCAGGACGTGATCCAGCGCCGCCAGGTGCTGCTGGTCCAGGTCGTCAAGGAAGAGCGCGGCAACAAGGGCGCTGCCCTCACCACTTACCTCAGCCTGGCTGGCCGCTACTGCGTGCTGATGCCCAATTCGAGCCATGGTGGCGGCATCAGCCGCAAGATTAGCTCGGCAACCGACCGCAAGCGGCTGAAGTCGATCATTTCCGAGCTTGACCTGCCCAAGGCGATGGGCTGCATCGTTCGCACCGCCGGGCTGCAGCGCACCAAGACCGAGATCAAGCGTGACTTCGACTATCTTGCCCGCCTGTGGGACGATATCCGCGAAACCACGCTGAAGAGCACGGCCCCGGCGCTGATCCATTCGGACAGCGACTTGATCAAGCGCGCCATCCGCGACATTTATAACCGCGAGATCGAGGACGTGATCGTCGAAGGTGAGCATGGCTACCGCCTCGCTCGCGACTTCATGAAGATGCTGATGCCGAGCCACGCCAAGCGGGTGAAGCAATATGCCGATCCGGTGCCGCTGTTCCAGCGCTACGGCGCCGAGGACCAGCTGACCGCGATGTACGATCCGGTCGTTCAGCTGAAGAGCGGCGGCTATATCGTCATCAACCCGACCGAAGCGCTGGTGTCGATCGACATCAACTCGGGCCGCTCCACCAAGGAGCACGGGATCGAGGCGACTGCGCTCAACACCAACCTTGAAGCCGCCCGCGAAATCGCCCGCCAGCTGCGCCTGCGCGACATGGCCGGCCTGGTCGTGATCGACTTCATTGACATGGAATATGGCCAGAACGTCCGCAAGGTCGAGAAGGCCATGAAGGACGCGCTGAAGAATGATCGCGCCCGCATCCAGGTCGGCCGGATCTCCAGCTTCGGCTTGATGGAAATGAGCCGCCAGCGCCTGCGCACCGGCGTGCTGGAAGCGACCACCCGCCAGTGCCCGCACTGCGATGGCACCGGCCTGGTCCGCACCGCTTCCAGCGCCGGCCTTTCCGCGCTGCGCCTGATCGAGGACGAGGCCGCCAAGGGCCGCGGTTCGATCATCTCGCTTTTCGCCAGCACCGAAGCGGCGGTCTACCTGCTCAACGCCAAACGCGCTGATCTGGCTGAGATTGAAGAGCGTTACGGCGTGCGCGTCGAAGTCCTGCCGGAAGGTGAGAACGAAGGCGCCAAGATGCGCGTCGCCTCGTCGGGTCCGCGTCCGGAATTCGTGCCCAAGTTCGAGCCGATCGCGCTGGAGGACGATGACGACATCGCCGATCTGGTCGACGAGGACGAAGAGGACGAAGGCGACGAGGACGAAGGCCGCGAACGTGGTGGCCGCGGCGGTCGCCGAGACGAGGGCGAAGGTGAAGGCGAAGGCCGCGGCAAACGCCGCCGTCGCCGTCGCCGCCGGGGCGGTCGCGATCGTGAAGACGGTGAAGCTGGCGAGAACAGCGAAGCCGGCGAAGACGATGAAGCTCACGAGGGCGAGGAAGCCGGCGACAACGAAGACGGTGACCGCGACGAAGGTCCGGCCGGCGAAACCGACGAGCAGCGCAAGCGTCGCCGCCGCCGCCGCCGGGGTGGCCGTGGCCGCAATGGCAACCGCGAGGAGAACGGCGAGGGTCAGGCCAGCGAAGGTGGCGAGGATGCCCCCGAAGCCGAAGCCGAGCCGGCAGCTACTGAGGCCGAAGCGACCGAAGAAGCACCCGCCAAGCCGAAGCGCAGCCGCAAGAAGGCTGCTCCGGCAGAGCCTGAAGCGGAGGCTGTCGTCGAAGCTCCTGCTGAAGCCGAAGCTGCTGCCGAAGAGCCCGCAGCCAAGCCCAAGCGGACCCGCAAGAAGAAGGCTGACGAAGCTCCGGCCGAAGCCGAAGCCGAAGCACCCGCCGCCGAGCCAGTGGCAGAGGAAGCGCCGGCCAAGCCGAAGCGGACCCGCAAAAAGGCCGTCGCATCCGAAGCCGATACGAAGGCCGACGAAACGGTTTCGGCCGAATCCGAAGCCGATGGCACCCCGCGCCGTGGCTGGTGGCAGCGGACCTTCGGGAACTGAGTGATTTGGGCCGGGTGGCGCTGTGCTACCCGGCCTTCACTCCCACGCCCCACTCCATCCAGCCTGCAAAGCGCGGCACCTTGGGGGCGTATTGCGCGCCGAGCGGCTCGAGCGCGAAGCCGCTGCGATCGATCGATGAACCGACCGGCCGCGTCAGGTGGCAACCACCAGCAATCCGCTTCCACACCGGCTCGATCCGTCCCTGCCATTTTGCCACGCCGGCATCCGGCGCCGCGCCGTGCTCAGCAAACAGCAATTGCCCGCCGGGCTTCAGCACCCGCCACATCTCCTTCAGAGTCTGCGCGGGATCCTGGACCGAGCAGAGGGTGAAGGTGCAGACGACCGAGTCGAAGCTGCCGTCGGCAAAAGGGATCTCCTCTCCGGTTCCGGCGCGAATGTCGTGTGCCCAGCCTTTCCGCTCCGCCTCGGCGCGGGCGAACTCCAGGCCTTTTGCCGATGGATCGACCCCGGCATAGGAACTGATCTGCACCGGATTGTAGAACCGCTGGTTCAACCCACCGCCACACCCCAGTTCGAACACTGCCCCTGATGCGAGCGGGACAACCTGCTCGCGCAGTTTCATGATCGCCGGACCGGAACAGGCGCAGCGGATCAGGCGCGGAACCACGCGCTCGTCGTACCAATTGGCGAATCCCATAGCCTGCCCCTCTTCCCATCCCGATTTTGTGACGTCATGATGCCAGAAATGGCCTTGGGGGAAAGGGCCAATGCAGGTCTATCGCACGCCGAACGAACGGCCCGAGATCCTCCCGAGTTTCCCTCGATCCCCGGTTCCACACCCTCAAGTCCGGCCTAGCCCCGCCCCTCATCGATGAATGCCCGCTCAAAAGGCATACCCGATCCGTCCGGCTTTGCCGCAGCGAATATAACCGCCGCCCGCACGGCCGTGTAAGAATATTGCAGGTTGTCGTGGATTTACCGGACTGCAATCCATTGTAGTGATTGCGCGATCCACGCATCGACTTATGCTTCCACCCCATGCAGACGCAGACTCGGCCATCGTCTGAACCCGTGGTGCTCCCCCAGCTGACCCCCAAACAGCGTGAGGTGATGGCCCTGGTTGCAGACAACCGCACCAGCAAGGAAATCGCTGGTCTGCTTAGCATTTCCGAATCCGCCGTCAACCAGCGGATCGAGCTCATCCGGGCGCGTCTGGGCGGAATTCCGCGCGGCGAAATGGCCCGGCTCTACCGCCAGGAATTTGCCCGCGAACAAACGATTGCGGCCACTTTCCCGCCAACATGGAAGAAAATTCAGGTTCAATCGGAGGCGCCATCCAGCCAAAGCGGTTTTGTGGAGGGTCCATCCGGCGAAGCAGCTGCGCAAACGCAGACGCGCCTGCCTGGAACAGGGTCGCAACCTTCCCATTCGCTCCTCCCGGACGGGTTAGCCTGGCTCGACCGGGAGGAGTTTTCTGCTGCATTCCTCCGCACGATCATCGTGGCCGTTCTGGTCGTGGCTGGCATGGCTGCCGCCGCCACCATTACCTCGCTGGTCGGCTTTACCGGGGGCGGCTGACAAAGCTGCACAGAGGTGCTTGCTCCTTGGCGCTGAATCGCTAGATGGGGAGCCGATGCGGCCATACCGCCGCGCAGCGACAGGGACCGACATGGCTACTTTCACGCTTCCTGCTAACAGCAAGATCACGGGCAAGGCCCAGCACCACAAGGCTGATGGCGCTTCCCGCGTGAAAAAGTTCACCGTCTACCGCTATGATCCCGACAGCGGTGAAAACCCGCGCTATGACACGTTCGAGATCGATCTCGACAGCTGCGGGCCGATGGTGCTCGACGCGCTGATCAAAATGAAGTCCGAACAGGACCCCAGCCTGACCTTCCGCCGCTCATGCCGCGAAGGGATTTGCGGCTCTTGCGCCATGAACATCAACGGCCGCAACGGGCTGGCCTGCACCACCGCGATCGAGGACCTCAAGGGCGAGGTCCGCATCACCCCGCTGCCACACATGGAAGTGATCAAGGACCTGGTCCCTGACTTCACCCATTTCTACGCGCAGTACGCCTCGATTCGCCCCTGGCTGCAGACCGTCAGCACCACGCCTTCGGGCAAGGAGCGGCTCCAGTCGCCCGAACAGCGCGAAAAGCTGGATGGCCTGTATGAGTGCATCCTGTGCGCCTGCTGCTCGACCAGCTGCCCCAGCTACTGGTGGAACAGCGACAAGTTTCTCGGCCCGGCGATCCTGCTCCAGGCCTACCGCTGGTTGGCTGACAGCCGCGACGAGATGACTGGTGAGCGGCTGGACGAGCTGGAAGATCCCTTCCGCCTCTATCGCTGCCACACCATCATGAACTGCGCCAACGTCTGCCCAAAGGGTCTGTCGCCGGCGCGCGCGATTGCCGAGATCAAGAAGATGCAGGCGGCCAAGCATGCGTGATGGGCGCCGCGCTTGAGCGACACTGTGAGTGGCGACGACCGCGGATTCCGGAGCGAGCCGGATCCGGAAAATCCGGGCTGGTACACCTGGCAGCTGAAGGACAGCACCCGGTTCAACAGCTGGATGTTTCCCAAGTTGCTCGTTCGCGCCGATCCAGATGGCAAGGCACGGCTTCGGATGTTTCCGGAGCATCGCCACACGAACCTGGGCAACAATATTCACGGCGGCACAGTGATGGCGCTGGTCGACATCGCACTGTTCGCCTGTTCCCGCCAACTCGGAATAATCGAAGCCGGTACCGCAGTGACGCTTGACCTGAATGTGCAGTTCATCGGTGCTGGCAAACCCGACATTCCGTGCGATGCGGTAACCGAACTGCTCAAGGAAACCCGTCGACTAGTGTTCCTGCGCGGGATTGTCGAACAGGGCGAGAACCTTATCGCCGCGTTCTCAGGTACGATTCGCAAACCTACTGCGCCGCGATGAGCAGCGTCCTTGCGCGGTACGAAGAGCTGATTGCAGCGGGCGAATTGCGCCCCGATGTCGAGCAACGCGCGGCGGCTGTCCGTCTTGCGCAATTGCAGAACGATCTCGAATCTCCGCACACAGAAGGTTTCCTCAGCAAGCTGTTCGGCAAGAAGCCAACGACCGCACGCGGGCTTTATCTGTGGGGCGGGGTCGGGCGCGGCAAGTCGATGCTGATGGACCTGTTCCACGACAGCCTGGCGATCCCCGACAAGCGCCGCGTCCACTTCCACGCCTTCATGCAGGAAGTGCACGCCCGCCTGCGCGAGGCTCGCAAGAGCGAGAGCGGCGATCCGATCCCGCCGGTCGCCGCCGCCATCTCCGAAGGGCTGCGGGTGCTCGCTTTCGACGAGATGGTGGTCAACAATTCGGCCGATGCGATGATCATGAGTCGGCTGTTCACGGCATTGATCACCCAGCACCAGCTGGTCATCGTCACCACCAGCAACCGCGCGCCCTCAGAACTCTACAAGGACGGCCTCAACCGCGAGCACTTCCTGCCCTTCATCGCGCTGATCGAACGCGAGCTTGACGTGCTGGCGCTCAACGGCCCGGTCGATTACCGGCTGGAGCGCCTTGGCGGCATGGCAACCTGGCACACGCCGCTGGGCGATGCTGCCACGGCGCAAGTGCGCGAGGCCTTCTTCCGCCTGACCGACTACCCCCCGGAGGATGCCGAACACGTCCCCTCAGCTGAGCTCGACGTGGGCGGCGGACGCATACTCCGCGTCCCCAAGAGCCTGAAGGGCGTGGCCGTGTTCAGCTTCAAGCGGCTCTGCGCCGAAGCCCGCGGCGCGCCGGACTATCTGGCGATCGCCCAGACTTATCACACCGTGATCCTGGTCGGCATTCCGAAGATGGGGCCGGAGAACCGCAACGAGGCCGCCCGTTTCGTTACCCTGATCGATGCGCTTTACGAACAGAAGGTCAAGCTGCTGGCCACAGCCGATGCCACCCCGGAAGAGCTCTATCAGGCCGGTGATGGCCGGTTCGAGTTCGAACGCACGGTCAGCCGACTGATGGAAATGCAGAGCGCGGACTACATGGCGCTGGGCCACGGCGAGCAGGGTTGAATTAACCGAGACCTTTCCCATCTACCGACCATTCCGGCGGCAACACCCCGCCGAGGTGGATAGCAGACATGATCGAAGTACGACCCTTTGCTGGCCTTGGCCACGCGAACCACGGCTGGTTGGACGCCCGGCACCACTTCAGCTTCGCGTCCTATTACGATCCCGCCCGCATGGGCTGGGGCGCAATCCGCGTCTGGAATGACGATACCATCGGCCCGCGCAGCGGCTTTCCGCCGCACCCGCACAATGACATGGAAATCGTCACCTTCGTTCGCACCGGCGCGATCACCCACCAGGACAGCCTCGGCAACAAGGGCCGGACCGGTGCCGGCGATGTTCAGGTGATGAGCGCCGGGACCGGCATCGTCCACGCCGAATACAACCTGGAAGACGAAGCCACGACCCTGTTCCAGATCTGGATCATGCCCGATCGGGCGGGCGAGGCCCCCGGCTGGGGCCAGCGCGAATTTCCGCGCGGCGAGCGCGCCGGCCGGTGGGAGATTGTCGCCAGCGGCACGCCGGAACAGGATGAGGCCTTGCCGATCCGCGCTGACGCCAAGGTTGCAGCAGCCACTCTGGCGGCAGGCGAAAGCGCCACCTGGTCAACCGCGGCTGGCCGCCACGTCTACCTGGTCGCACCGACCGGCTCGATCCGCGTCAACGGCGTGGACGCGCAGCCGCGCGACGGCGTGGCGGTTACTAACGAGGACACAATCACCGTCGAAGCGGTGACCGCAGCCGAAGTGGTACTGGTGGATTCGCTCTAGGCCGCTGCGCGCGGCAGGCGGGCTTGGGCCCCGGCAAGGCGCTGCATCAACTTGAGATCCTGCTCACGCAGTTGCAGTGCCGCGTCGGCCCAATAGTCGACGATGTCGCGCAATTCGGCCAGGCTGACGTCGTTGGCCCGGCGGCTGGCGCGGCGCGCACCAACCAGCCCGGCGTGACGTCGGCTCGACTTGGCGATGAAATCGCGCACCGCCGCTTCGCCTTCGCCCGGTTCGGCGAGCTGCTGGACAATGCCCATTTCGTACATGGCCTCGGCCGAATAGGTCTCGTTACCCATGATGATCCGGTCAGCCATCGCCTGACCCAGACGGCGCGAGAGGATCGCGTGGGCGCCCATGCCCGGGAACAGGCCGAACTTCACTTCTGGCAAGCCGAACGAGGAACCACGCTCGGCAATGATGTAGTCGAACGACAGCAGCGCTTCGAATCCGCCGCCCAGGGCTTGCCCCTGAACCATCCCGATCGTCAGGATCGGCAGATCGAGCGAATGCATGTTGCGGTGAAGGATTTCGACGCAGCGATAGCCATAGGCAGCCAGCGCATCGCGATTGCCATCACGGATCAGGCTGGCGAACAGTTCAAGATCACCGCCAAAGCAGAACACGCCGGGCGCGCGGCTGCCGAGGATCAGGTACTTAAGCGGCACCCGGTCCGGACCGAAATGGGCTGCGATCAGGCGCTGCCAGTTGCCGAAATCGACCAGCAACGGCGGAGTGAAACTGGGGCGACCGGCCGGACGCATGTAGCTCCAGAGCGCTTCCTCGCGCTCACTGTATAGCACGTCGAGCTCATTCAGCGCGAACAGATCGTCGGGAATCGAAAGCCGCATGCGGGCCTGCTGCAACAGGGCTGCGGCATCGCTATTGCTGTCAGACAAAGCGCCCTCCACCTCGACATGAGGCGATGCACACCCTGAAAGATCGCCTGAAAGTCGATCCATAAATGCCTCGCGCGTAACCCGATTCAGGCATCTGGCAAAAACCACTTACCTGTTCTTTTGAGGAATCTAACCGAGGGTGGAGTCGCTTGGCAAAGGAATTCTTTCAGACTTGCGGTGAGCCGAGTCTCATTTCTGGTCAGTTGCTGCGTCCGCGCAACAGGGCATGACCGAGCCCAAGCGCCACTGCTGCGACCAGCAGCATGGGCCAGATGTGGTCCAAAATCATCGCTGCCGGCATGTCCTTCAGGAACACGCCGTGGCAAACCGCCAGCAGGTGGCTGAGCGGGTCGATCGCCGCAATCGGCTGCAACCAGGCCGGCATCCCGTCGATCGGACTGGCATAGCCGGAGAGCAGGATCATCGGTACGATGACCAGGAACCCGCCCAGGAAAGCCTGCTGCTGATTGCCGGCGACACTGGAGATGGCGAGGCCGATCGAGCTGACCGCCAGGCTGAATGCCGCAATTGCCAGAACGATCAATGGGTAAGAGCCGTGGAACGGCACGTCTGAGAGCAAGGCAACCATTGCGACGTAGAACGAGCCGTTGAACAGCCCGACCAGAAATGCTGGCACAGCCTTGCCCAGCAGGATCTCCCAATGCCGCATCGGCAGGGCCATGAGCTGGTCGTAGGTGCCGAACTCCCGCTCACGCGCGATCGCTTGGACCGAGACGGATAGAACCAGCACCGTCGTGATAACCGCGATCATCCCCGGCAGGGTGAACCAGCTGTAATCGAGGTTGGGGTTATACCAGTTGCGCACCACCAGATCCGGTGCGCTGGCAGTCGGCCGCAGCGCGAAGCCAGTAGTTGCCGCGATCTCTGAAAGATAGGCTGTAACTATCTGTGCAGCGTTCACTCTCCGGCCATCGAGCAGCAGTCCGATCTCGCCGCCCTCACCCCGCGCCACCCGTGCGGACAGGTCAGGGGGCAGGATCATCCCGCCCAGCACCTCACGCTGCTCGATCGCCTCACCCAGCGCCTTCTCGTTCGGATAGACGATGATCTCTCCGACATTGCGGGTCGCAGCAACAGCGGCCAGGAATTGCTCCGAGGCCAGCCCGGTGTCGCGATTGACCAGGCCGAGCGAGACGTTCTTGACCTCAAGCGTCGTCGCCAGGCCGAACAGGACCAGCTGGATCACCGGACTTGCCACAAGCGTGGTCATGACCCTCCGATCGCGCAGCACTACGGCCAGCTCCTTGAGTGCCATGGCGATAATCCGGACCAGCGCCCCGCTCATGCGATCTGCCGCTTGATCGCGCGGGTGACGCGCAGGAAGAAGAAGGCGCCGAAGCCGCACAGCGCCAGAATATTGGGCAGGAACATCGACCAGATGTCACCGACCAGGAACACGCTCTGCAACGGCGGGATCAGGTAGCGCGCGGGCACGATATAGGTCAGCCACTGGATCGCGACCGGCATGGAATCGATCTCGAACAGGAAGCCCGACAGCAGCAGCGAGGGCAGGAAGC
>Ga0073920_1000125_pt1 | contig 15085 bp, 20 predicted proteins | sample GWRWT4_2Sept14_2_FD_70953 | JGI IMG/M metagenome (GOLD analysis project Ga0073920, IMG submission 70953) | Sand microcosm microbial communities from a hyporheic zone in Columbia River, Washington, USA - GW-RW T4_23-Sept-14 | ecosystem: Engineered > Artificial ecosystem > Sand microcosm >...
GAACCAGCTCACAGCCCGAACGCCTGCAACTTGCCATAGGCCGCGCGGACCGGCGCCGGCATGGAAGCCCGATCACCGAAAGTCGCGGCCAGGGTTTCGGCCATCGAGGGGCGCTGGGGGGCACTTGGCCCTTCCCCGCTGGGGAAGGGTTGGGATGGGGGTACCACGCCAGCGTTGTTCCCCCACCCCCACCCCGCCGGGGAGGGGAGCCAGGCATCGGGATTTGCATCCCCCATCGCGCGGGCCATCTTGCCGCGCACCAGCTCCATCACTCCGCCCAGCGAGCGCGGCGCGCCCGAAGCGTCATAGAAGACCGCCTTGTTGGCCCCCGCCGCCTCGGGAAGCAGCGCGGCGGCACTTTGCGCGGGATTGGCGGCGAGCTCAGTCAGGAACCGGCCCGCCCCGTCCGCGCCCAGAAAGTGCGCCATGTAGAGCTCGGGCGCGTCAGGCTCGCGGCCCAGCACTCCACGCAGGAAATCGCGATTGTCGCTGGCCAGCTCAGCCGCCATCAGGGCCGAGGCATCGGGATCATAGCGCAAGGCCAGAACTTGCTGCCGCAGCACCGGATCGCGCACCCGCCCGCCCTTAATTGCGGCGTCGGCCCAGCCCAGCCCATGCGCACTGCCGTGGCGGTCAAGCGTATCGAGCCAGGTGCCTTTGGTGAACTGGTACAGTCCCGCCGCGCTGGAGGTGCCGGCCTTGGCATCGGGGTTGAAGCTCGATTCAAGCTTGGCCTGTCCGAGCAGATATGAAAAGTCGATCCCCGTCGCCTGGCTGGCGCGCTGGATGGCCGCCTGGACTTGCGGTGCGGGCCGCTTGGGCGGCGTGGCAGCAATGGACCTGGGCTCGCTCAAGCAAAACTCCCGCTACGGTTGGACGTCGCGGGGTATGCAGCAAGGGGCGTGCCAGTTTAGCGCTGGGCAGCGTAAGCGTATGCCGGGGAGCCCGCCTTGTAGAGCGCGGGCGAGCCGGTCAGCGCGTCGAGCCGGGCCGCGACATTGGCCGCGATCAAGTTGCGAACCTGGCGGTTTACCTCGTTCAAGCGCCGCGCAGCGTCCAGCAATCCGCGGCATTCGGGATCGAGCAGCGCAGGGTCTGTGAATGGCGCGCCCTTGTCGATCGTCCCGCACAGCGCGACCTTGTCGCTGGCGCAGCCCATGATCGCATCCAGATCGAGCCCGGCAAGCGCCTGCCGCTCGTCCTGCAAAACGGCGACCATCTGCCGCAAGGTATCGCGCAGCTGCACAGAATTCATTTCCCGCTCCTCAAGAGCAGCCCCGCCGCGATCATCGCATCGGCGACTTTCATTGGCAGCACCGGATAGTAGCCTTGCTCGATCGCCTTGCGGATCTCGGCAACGCGCTCGGCATTGACCGGAGCCTCGCCCGGATCGAGCGCCGCGCTGCGCTGCACCGCCGATTGCGGCGCGGCATGCGCCCGGGCGCTATCGCTGGCCACCGGTCCGGTAGGCTTGCCTTTTGCCACCGGGCCAGGGCCGCGGGGCGTCTGGGGACCCAAGGGTCCAAGTTCGATGGGGGGCATGGTGCCGCTCCTTGGTTGTTTGTCAGACCCAAGGACGGCAGGTGCGCCGCAGCTTTAAGGGGCAGCGGCAGGCCTGTGCCGGGTCACGGCAATTCGATGCCGACCAGACCGGGGCGGATCACCCGTGCGCGCAAGGCCGGGGCACTGGGATTGGCAGTGCGGACCTTGATCCAGGTACCTACAGCGCCGCTCTCCAGCGCCTCGCCGCTTTGCGCGACGGTAAAGCCATCACCGCTGACCGCGATCGAAACCGCATCGCCGCGGGTAATCGCTGGCGGAGCCGCCTCGCCCCGAGTCATGCCCGCCAGCGGCACGAACAAGCGCCAGCCGCCCGGCATGGGGCAACTGACTTCGACGGTATCCTGCCGCGCGCCGTACCATCCGGTTGCGAGTGCAGCCCGGCACGGGGTCAGCCGCAAGCGCCGGTCCACCGGCAGCGCCGCCCCGCCCGGCTGGCCTTGCAGCACCCCGGTAAAGGAAGCGACCGCGCGATCGACTTCGGCCAGGTCGGCGTGGGTCTGGGCCTGGGCTGGCAAGGCAAGTGCCAGCGCAGCAGCAGCAAGAAGTGGGCGGATCATAGCGTTGGATCTTTCGGTTGTTGCTGTGCCCCACTCTGCAAACCTTGTGCCAGCAGGGCCTGATCGTAAGTAAGCGTGGCGAGCGGCGGGCCGCTGGCCTCAGGCTCAATCAGCACCCGCGCCGGTCGCCCGGCCCCGGCGGCGAGCCGCAGCGCGGTCTGGGCCTCGGCGGGCGAAGCAAGAATGGTCAGCCGCAAGCGCGAGTCCTGTGCGGTCTGGGCGAGCCAGTCCCTCAGCGCCGGACCGCCGGGCGCACCGCTCCACACCGCGACCGGCTCGCCCAGCGCGGGCAAATTCGGAGCAGCGCGCGGCGGCGGCGCTGGCGGCGCTGGCGATTCGGCCACCACGGCGGCGGTGGTCATGAACAGGATCAGCGACAGGTCGGCCAGCACGGTCTGCCAGCCGCTGCCGGCGCGCGCGATCATATCGCCTCGGCGCGCAGCGCGCGCGGGCCCGTTGGAACCGAACCGGCGACTTGCACGGCCAGCCAGTCGATCACTTTCTGGCGCTCGGCTTCCTCGGCCGCGGCCTTGCGTTCGATCACCCGCGCCAGCGGAGCAAGCAGCAGGTTGGCGCCAAGCAGCCCGTAAAGCGTGGTCACCACCGCCATCGAGATCGCCGCAGTGAACGATCCGCGCGCGATCCCATCAACCGGCAGCTGGCTGAGCGAGATCAGTGTGCCCGCAAGGCCAAAGACCGGCGAAAGCTCGGCCGCCTGGGACAGCGTGCGCACCGCGCGGTCAGCCTCGCCCAGCCGCCGCGCCTTGTGCGCCTCGTGGGCTTCCATCAGCGCAGGCAGCGAGCGACGGGTAATCAGCGCGTCGGTCGCCTCGTCAAATTCGCGGTCGCCGAAATGGTGCGGCTGGGCGCGCAGCAGGCCGTCGCGCTGGATCTCCTGGATCTGCTGGGCCAGCTCGGCGCGGGTGCTCTCAGGATCAAACTGCTCGTCGCCAAGGCCGCGCAGCTTGCGCAAGGTCATCCGGCAATCGCTCCAGCCGCTGCGCAGCACGGTCGCCAGCGCGGTGCCGCCAAAGACGATCAGTGCCGATGGGCCATCGATCAGGTTCATCAGGTTCATGGCGGCTCCCTTCGCACGCGGTCAGTCCGTTAGAACGGCAGCCCCGCGCAGCTTTCAGTCAGCGGAACCAATTTGCCGCTTGCGGCAGGGTCTTGCCGCCCCACCCCGCCCGGCTCCCACGCATTTGCGCCATTTTCCGAACTGGCACGGCGCTTGCTGAGCCTTGGCACGCACAGATGCGAAGGAGCATGTCATGGCTGGCCGCCTGTTCGGAATTCACGGAGATGCCCTCCTGCTGCGCTCGCAGCGGATGGGGATGATCACGTCCAACATCGCCAATGCCGGGACCCCCGGATACAAGGCGCGCGACATCGATTTCGCCGCGGCGCTCAAAGCCCGCCAGCAAGGCGCCTCGCTCGATCAGGCAGCGGGCGGTGCGGTGCAATACCGCGTGCCGGTGATGCCCGCGCTCGATGGCAACACGGTCGAAATGGCGACCGAGCAGACCGCCTTTGCCGAAAACGCAGTCGCCTATCAGGCGACGCTCAGCTTCATTCGCGGGCGGATCGAATCGCTAACCCGCGCGCTGAAAGGCGAATGAGCGTGGCCGGCACCCCTCCACCGCTCACCCTGTTCGGTGTCGCCCAGCGCGGCATGTCGGCCCAGCTGGTGCGGATGAACGCGGCCAGCTCAAACCTGGCCAATGCCGGATCGGTCGCACCCAGCGAAGGCGAGGCTTATCGCCCGATCCGCGCAGTCTTTGCCGAGCAGTACGACCGCGCCTCCGGGCTTTCGACCGTGAACGTCGCAGGCGTGATGCGCACCAGCGCCGCGCCGATGAAGGAATACAACCCCAACCACCCGTTAGCCGACAGCGAAGGCTACATTTTTACCGCCCCGGTCGATGAGAACGCCGAGATGGTCGAGATGCTCGACGCCTCACGCCAGTACCAGAACCTGGTCGAAGCCATTTCCACCGCCAAGCAGCTGATGCTCGACACCATAAGGATGAAATAATGCCTGTATCCCCCATCACTCCCGGAGCCCCGCCGGCTTCCACCCGGCCCACCTCGCAGAACTTGGGTCAGGCCGATTTCATCCGCCTGATGACCACCCAGATGAAAATGCAGGACCCGACCGATCCGGTCGATAACAAGGAGATGATCGCCCAGATGGCGCAGTTCTCCTCGCTCAGCGGGATCGAGAACATCAATTCGACGCTGAAGGCGATCTCAAGCCAACTTGACCGTGTCCTCAGCACCCAGACCGCACCCACACCGGAGTAACACCAATGTCCTTCTACACATCCCTCAACGGCCTCAAGAACGCCCAGACCGAACTGTCGGTGATTGCCAACAACCTGGCCAATGCCGAAACCACCGGCTTCAAGAAAAGCCGGATCAACTTTGCCGATATCGTCTCCAGCTCGGCCTCGACCAATCCGAAGCTGGTCAAAGGGATCGGCGCGACGGTGCAGTCGATCGACCAGAACTTTTCGCTCGGACCCGTCCAGCAGACTGGCGCGGCGCTCGATCTGGCGATTGATGGCGAAGGCTTCTTCACCAAGGTCAACCCGGTTTCGGGCAAGACCTTCTACACCCGTAACGGCAATTTCAGCCTCGATGGCGGCGGGTTCATTACCGATTCGAGCGGTGACCGGCTGCAAATTCTGCCCGTCGATGCCACCAACACCGTCACCTCGCTGACCCCGCAGGATGCCGTGGCCCCGCTGACCAATGGCGCGGGTTCGGACTTCATCGGGGTGACCGTCACCAACGACGGCTCGGTCATGGCCTCCTATGCCGATGGCACTGTCCAGTCGATCGGCAAGGTCGCGCTGGCGGCCTTCGTTGCGCCGGGCGGATTGCTGCAGCTGGGCAACCAGGACTGGTCTTCGACCGGCATTTCGGGCCCGGCCAATTACAACCAGCCGGGTGCCGCGCGGTTCGGCAACATCATGTCGGGCAGCCTTGAGCAGTCCAACGTCGATATCGCCGAGGAGATGGTCGGACTGATCACCGCCCAACGCTATTTCCAGGCCAACGCCAAGGCGATCGATACCGCCACCCAGCTTTCGCAAACCGTGATCAACCTGCGCAGTTAGGACTGAGAGATGGACCGCCTGATCTGGACCGCCGTCACCGGCATGAACGCCTCGATGGCGCGCGAGCGGATGATTGCCAGCAACATGGCCAATGCCCAGACCCCCGGCTTTCGCGCCGAGGTGATGGCCCACACGCCGATGACGCTGCAGGGTCCCAGCCTGGAAGTGCGTTCGATGACCGACGCCTCGGTCTATGGCGCGGCGATGGACCCGGGATCGCTGATCGAAACCGGGCGTCCGCTCGATCTTGCCATGCAAGGCCAGGCGCTGCTGACCGTCCAGGCCAGCGACGGAACCGAGGCCTATACCCGCCGCGGCGACCTGACCGTTTCGCCCGCCGGGCTGCTGGTCAACGGCGACGGAGTGCCGGTGCTGGGCGAAAGCGGGCCGATCAATGTCCCGCCCGGCAGCAATGTTGCGATCGGGCAGGACGGCGCGGTGCTGATCCGCGACGGTACCAACCGCGAGACCCCGCCGCAGCAGATTGGCCGGATCAAGCTGGCCAGCTGGCAAGGCACTAGAATCGAGAAAGGCCTTGATGGCCTGTTCCGGGTCCATGGCGGCGGGGTCTTGCCGCAAGACCTTGAGGCGCAAGTGATTCCCGGCGCGCTGGAACAGTCGAACGTCAAACCCGCGCAGGTCCTGATCGAAATGGTCGAGGCCCAGCGGCTCTACGACATGCGCACCAAACTGGTCGCGACCGCCAAGGAACTCGACGAAGGCGGCGCCAGCCTGATGCGGCTGTCATGATGAGCAGCCGATCGGCCCCTCCCGCAATCCTCCCCCTTTGGGGGAGGTGGCAGCCGCGCCAGCGGCTGACGGTGGGGGCATGTTGCCTGCGCCGAGTTCCCCCTCCGACCCGCCTTCGGCGGCCCACCTCCCCCAAAGGGGGAGGATCACTTTCCCTCCAACCCGGAGCATAGAAAATGCCAACCTCAGCCCTCCACGTCGCCCGCACGGGCCTGGAAGCGCAGGACGCGCGGATGCGGGTGATTGCCAACAACCTGGCGAACATCGGCACCACCGGATACAAACGCGACCGCGCCAATTTCGCGACGCTTGCCTACCAGGATGACCGTGTTGCCGGGCAGCAAAGCTCCAACGAAACCGCCTATGCTACCGGGCTGAACCTGGGCACCGGGGTATCGGTCCAGTCGACCACCTCGATCACCACGCAAGGCACGCTGAGCACCACCGGCAACGCGCTGGATCTCGCGCTTGATGGCGATGGCTATTTCCAGATCCAGCTGCCCGGCGGCAAGCTCGGCTATACCCGCGCGGGCAATTTCAGTCGCTCGGCCGAAGGCCAGCTGGTCACCGCGCAGGGCTATCCGCTCCAGCCCGCGATCTCGGTGCCAGCAGATGCGGCCTCGCTCACGGTGGCCAACGACGGCACCGTTTCGGTCACGACCTCCGCCAGCGCGTTGCCGACAGAGATCGGCCAGATCACCATCGCCAGCTTCGCCAACCCGGCGGGCCTGCAGGCGCTGGGCGACAACTTCCTCAGCGAGACAGCCGCCAGCGGCGCGGCCCAGATTGGCCCGGCGGCCGACGGCATTCGCGGGGCGATTCGCCAGGGGATGCTCGAGGCCTCGAACGTCAATGTGGTCGAGGAACTGGTCGACATGATCGAATGCCAGCGCGCCTACGAAATCAATTCGAAGATGATCAGCGCGGTCGATGAAATGCTGCGCAACGCCAACCAGACCCTGTGAGGCCAAAATCTGTGAGAACCATGATGCAAATCAGACGCAAGATTGCCCTGCCACTCTGCGCGCTGGCCTTTGCCACCCAGGCCTGCGCCGGCCCCAAGCCGCAAGCCGGCTTCGAAGCCGCGCTGCCCCCGCCGCCGCCCGCACCCAGGCAGGCCGATGGTTCGATCTTCAACGCCGGGAATGGCTATGCCGCGCTCTATTCGGGGCACCGCGCCCGCGCGGTCGGCGATCCGCTGACGATCGTGCTGGCCGAGAACACCGCCACCACCAAGAGCGCGGGCTCCAAGAGCGCCAAAAGCGGCAGCTTCGGCGTGACCCCGCCCGCCACGGGGCCGCTGAGCTTCATCAAGCCCGAAAGCGTCAGCGCCAGCGGCAACACTTCGTTCAAGGGCGATGGCAGCGCCCAGCAGACCAGCTCGCTGTCGGGCGAAGTCTCAGTCACGATCGCCGAAGTGCGCCCCAACGGGACCGCCGTGGTGCGCGGGCAGAAGCGGCTGATGCTGAGCCAGGGCGAGGAATGGGTGCAGGTTTCGGGCATCGTCCGCCTCGCCGATCTCGATGCCAGTAACCGCATCGCCTCGACCCGGGTGGCCGACGCACGGATTGCCTATGTCGGCAACGGCCCGGTCAGCCGCGCCAGCCGCGAGGGCTGGCTGTCCAAATTTTTCAACCTGGTCAGCCCGTTTTGAGGAGCCCTGTGATGGTCCGGATCCTTGCGCGGATGCTGCTGATCGCGGCGCTGATCGCTCCCCTCCCCGCCCACGCCGAGCGCATCCGCGATCTCGGTGCGTTCCAGGGCGTGCGGACCAACCAGCTAACGGGATATGGCATTGTGGTCGGCCTGTCGGGCACTGGCGACGATAGCCTTGAGTACCTCACCCAGGCGATGCACGGCGTCTCGGGCCGGGTCGGGGTGCAATTGCCGCCTGGGGTCAATCCGGCGCTGAAGAACGCGGCGGCGGTGATTGTCACTGCGGAACTGCCCGCCTTCGCCAAGCCCGGCCAGCGGATCGACGTGACCGTCTCGGCAATCGGCAAGGCCAAGTCACTGCGCGGCGGCGCGCTGATCCTGGCGCCGCTGTATGGCGCAGACGGGCAGATCTACGCGATGGCGCAGGGCAACCTGGCAGTCGGCGGCCTGGGCATTTCCGGCGCGGACGGATCCAAGCTGACCGTGAATGTCGCCACCGTAGGCCGGATCGCCGATGGTGCCAGCGTGGAACGCGGGGTCGCCACCGGGTTCGATTCTGGCGAAGTGCTGCGCTGGAACCTCTACCAGTCCGATTTCCTCACCGCGACGCGGGTTCGCGATGCGATCAACCGGCGCTGGCCGGGCACCGCGACGATCGACGACGGAATCACCCTGGCATTGCGTCTGCCGGCCGGGCCCAATGATCGCGCCAGCATGATGGCCGCGATCGAGATGATCGAAGTCACCCCGGCCGAAGCCGCCGCCAAGGTTGTGGTCAACAGCCGCACCGGCACGGTGGTGATCAATTCGGCGGTCAAGCTGTACCCGGCGGCAATCAGCCACGGCAAATTGACCGTGCGGATCGACGAAAACCCGCAAGTTATCCAGCCCGCCCCTTTAAGCCGCGGCCAGACTGCCGTTCAGGAAGACAGCAAGCTTAGTGCCGAGGAAGAAAGGCGCAGCGTGATGCTGTTCAAACCCGGCGCCTCGCTGGCCAAGCTGGTCGATGCGCTGAACCTCTTGGGGGTCGGTCCGTCGGACCTGGTCGCGATCCTCGAGGCGCTGAAACAGGCCGGTGCGCTCAAGGCGGAGATCGAAGTGATATGATGCCGATCAGTTCCCCCCTCTTGGCAACTGGCAGCCTGACCCAAAGCCACGGCACGAACCGCGACCAGCTCGCCAAGGCGGCGCAGCAGTTCGAGGCGATCTTCGTGCGTCAGATGCTGGCCGCCGCGCGCAAGAGCGAGTTTGGCGGCGAGCTGTTGGGCGGGCAAGCGCTCGATACCTTTCGCCAGATGCAGGACGAACACTTCGCCGATCTCGCCGCAAAGCAGGGCTCGTTTGGGCTGGGAACAATGATCGAGACCCATCTGGCCGCGCAGCTTGCCCCCCTCCCGCCTGCGGGAGGGGTTGGGGGTGGGCCAGTCAGCCAATCCAGCGCTGTGCAGAAACTCACTCACCCACCCCTAACCCCTCCCGCAAGCGGGAGGGGGATTGATCGCTCTTCAACAGAGGGATCTGACTGATGTCCTCCGATCTCCTCAACATCGCTGCCAGCGGGGTCCGCGCGGCGCGGGCCGGGCTGGATGTGACCAGCCAGAACATCGCCAATGCCGCGACCGAAGGCTATGTCCGCCGAACTTTGCGGCAGAGCGAAGTAGCGCTGGCGGGCGGCTATGGCCGGGTTGGCGATCTCTCGCTCTCGGGGGTCCGGATCGACGGACTCCAGCGCAATGCTGATATGTTTCGTCAAGCCGAAGTGCGCCGGACCGGCGGCGATGCCGCGCGTGCCGCGAGCGAGCTTAACACCTGGCAGAACGTCGAAGCCGCACTCGAACAGGCGCGGGTCTTTCCCGCGCTGACCCAGTTCGAGAATGCCCTGCAACGCCTGGCGACCGATCCGGTCGATCCTTCGCTGCGCACCGCCGTGCTGGAAGATGCGCGCACCCTGACCCGGACTTTCGGGATCGCTGCCAACGGCCTTGATACCGTGGCCGCCGGGCTGCATTTCGATGCCGCTGCCGGGGTAGGGCAAGTCAACCTGTTTGCCGGTCAGCTGGCCCAGCTCAACGTTCAGCTGGCCCGCGCCACCCCGGGGTCCAGCGATCAGGTTTCGCTGCTCGACCGGCGCGATGCGCTGCTCGCCAACCTGTCGGACTATGCCGACATTTCCGCCAGCTTTGCCGCCGACCAGACCGTCACCGTGCGGATTGGCGGCAGTGCCGGGCCGGTCATGGTCAGCGGCAACAGCGCTGGAACCTTGTCTTCCACCACCGCCCCAAACGGGACAATTTCCTTCGCGCTGGGCGCCAGCCCGGTGACTTTGTCTTCGGGCACGCTGGCCGCCGCGCAGCAAGGGCTGGTGATGGTGCGCGACACCAGGATCAGCCTCGACACGGTCGCGGATGCACTGATCGCCACCGCCAACGGGGCGCAGGCCACCGGCGTCGCGCTCGATGGCACGCCGGGTCAGCCGATGTTCTCAGGCTCTGGCGCGGCCGGGATCGCCTTGGCGCTGACCAGCGGATCGCAGCTCGCCACCGCGCCTGCTGGAGCGCCTGCAAGTAGCCGCGATCCCGCCAACCTTGTCGCGATGCGCGCTGCCTTCGACACCGCAGACATTTCCGGCCAGGCCAGCGGCCTGTTGTTCCAGGTCGCCAGTGCGACGCAGGGCCGCAAACTGACCAGCGAAGCGCTCGATTCAATCGCCAGTGGGGCCAAGCTCGCGCTCGACAGCCAGGCCGGGGTCAACCTTGATGAAGAAGCGGTCAACCTGGTGCGTTTCCAGCAGGCTTTCCAGGCCAGTAGCAAGGCGATCCAGGTCGCTTCCGACATGTTCGATACCCTTTTGGCGATCCGCTAGCGGGCAAGGAGACCGGCGATGACCTCTGTCAGTACCAGCGCCTTTTACGAGCGGTCGAACCAGGACCTCGCCACGCTGCGCGCCCGCGCCACCGCGCTGCAAGGCTCGATCAGCAGCGGGCAGCGGCTGACCACCGGGTCGGACGATCCGGTCGCCGCCGCGCGAATGCGCACGCTGTCCCGGGCTGACAGCACCGCCGCGATTGACCAGGCCGTTGCTGCGCGGGCGACCTCTGACCTGACCCTGACCGATCAGGCGCTCTCAGCCTTCGCGGATTCGCTGATCCGGGTGCAAGAGCTGGCGACTCAGGCCGCCAACGGGGTGCTCACCGCCAGCCAGCGTGCCGGGATCGCGACCGAGATCGAGCAGATCCATGGCGAGCTGATCCGCCTGGCCAATACCCGCGACGGCGCCGGACACGCGCTGTTTGGCGGTAACACGTCGGGCGCGGCCTATACGATCGGCGCTGGCGGCGTGCCGACATATGCCGGGACTGCCACTGCCAGCGATTTGCCGCTGGGCGACGGCCAAAGCGTGACCCGCGGGCTGACCGGGCCGGAGTTCCTGAACTTCAACATCAATGGCTCGCCAACCGATCTGTTCGCGGTGGTCAAGACGCTGGCCGACGCCTTGCGCGGGGCGGTGGCCGATCCGGCGCAGGCCGCGCGCGATGCAATGGGCTCGCTCGATACCGGGTTGGAGACGATCACCACCCAGCAGACCGTAGTGGGCGCGCGGCTCAACTGGATTGACCTCAACACCGAGCGCCAGACCCAGATGGGCCAGCTGCGCGCCGAGGAAGAGGCCGAAGTTGGCGGCACCGATATCGCGCTGGCAGTCTCGCAGCTTCAACAGACCATGACCGTGCTGGAGGCCAGCCAGGCCTCGTTCGCCCGGCTCGCTTCGCTCTCGCTGTTCGAAATGCTGCGCTGACGCATAAAGACTTGATTTTCAGGGGGTAAGAATGTTCGCCGCAGTCGGTTTTGTCGTTTTGATCGTGATTGTCTTCGGGGGCTTTGTCCTGACCGGCGGCTCGCTGGGCCCGGTGCTGAAAGCCCTGCCAGGAGAAATGCTGATCATCGGCGGTGCCGCCATTGCTGCGCTGATCACCGGCAACAACGCGCATGGCCTCAAGGCCATCGGCGGCGGCTTTGCCAAGATCTTCAAAGGGCCCAAACATACCAAGCAGGACCATATCGACGCGATCATCCTGACCACCAAGCTGATGAAATTGCTGCGCGCCGAAGGCCCGGTCGCGCTGGAAAGCCATGTGACCGAGCCGCAGAACAGCGCGATCTTTGCCGAATTTCCGCGGCTGCTCGCCAACAAGGCACTGACCGCGCTGATCTGCGACACGCTGACCCTGATCGTCGTTTCCTCCGGCACGCTGGAAGTCCACGCGGTCGAGGAAGTGATGGACAATGCGATGAAGCAGATCTTTCACGAATTTCACGAGCCGCAGCACGCCTTGCAGGGTCTGGCCGATGCCCTGCCCGCGCTGGGGATCGTCGCGGCGGTGCTGGGCGTGGTCAAGACCATGGGCTCGATCGACAAGCCGCCCTCGGTGCTGGGGGGCATGATCGGGGCGGCGCTGGTCGGAACCTTCCTGGGGGTTCTGCTGGCCTATGGTATTGTCGGGCCCATGGCCGGGCGGCTCAAGCAGATCGTCGAAGCCGATGAGCAGATCTTCCACGCGGTCAAGCAAGTGGTGATCGCCAGCCTCCACGGCTGGCCGCAGCCGCTGGTGGTCGAAGGCGCACGCTCGGGCCTGGGCCATGATTTCCGCCCGGGCCTGAGCGAACTGCTCGACGCACTGCGCGGCCGCTAAGCGATGGCTGCCAAGTCAAACGCCCGCGGCAAGAACGAGCCGCTGCCGCCGATCATCGTCAAGAAAGTGACGGTGGTGGCCGGCGGGCATCACGGCGGGGCCTGGAAAGTCGCCTATGCCGACTTTGTCACCGCAATGATGGCTTTCTTCCTGCTGCTGTGGCTGCTGGGCGCCACCACCGAGAAACAGCGCAAAGGCGTAGCGGATTACTTTACCCCCACCCTGGTCAAACTGCGTCAGGAAAGCGCCGGGTCCAACGGCATGCTCGGCGGCAGCTCGATCACCGATGTCGATAACTACCCCAACCGCGCCGGCCAGACCGGAACCAAATCGATGACGATCCCGCGCGACACCACCGGCGGCCCCAAGGAAGGTGCCGAAAAGATCAAGCAGATGAAGAAGATGCAGGAAAAACTGGCAGCCAAGCTGGAGGCCAACCAGCGCCTGGCCAAATTGGCCAAGCAGGTGCGGATGATCGACACCAGCGAGGGGATCCGGATCGATCTGGTCGACGACGCCGACTTCTCGATGTTCCAGCTGGGCACCACCGTGCTCACCCCCGACGCGGCGCAACTGCTGGCGGCGATTGCCGATATGCTCAGCAGCGAACTCGGCGGCATCTCGATCCGCGGCCACACCGATGCCTTGCCCTGGAACGGCGGCGCGGGTGCCAACAACTGGTCGCTTTCGGCCGGCCGCGCCGAAGCCACCCGCCAGGCGCTGATGCAGCGCGGGATCGGCGAGGCCCGCTTCCGCAAGATCGAAGGCGTGGCCGACCGCGAGCCGCTGGTAAGGGACAGGCCCGATGACCCAAGGAACCGGCGGATTTCGATTTTGCTGATGCGGTGAATTGGCTCCAAAATCGTGGAATTTAGCTTGCCCGCCCTTGACTGGAACAAGCTGAGAACATAGCCCTGATGCATCAGGGAGATTTCCATGCGATCGATCGAATTTTGTGCGGGTGCCGGCGGTCAGGCCCTTGGTCTGGAAATGGCTGGATTTAAGCACGAAGCGTTGGTTGAAATCGACTCAGATTGCACCAAGACGCTCTCGCTAAATCGGCCAACTTGGGACGTTCGCACTGCGGATATGAATACGTTTGACGGTCGTCCGTTCAAAGGTGTGGATCTGCTGGCCGGTGGTTTGCCTTGCCCGCCCTTTTCCGTTGCTGGCAAGCAGCTTGGCGAAAACGATGAGCGTAACCTGTTCCCGGCTGCACTTAGGCTAGTGGACGAGATTCAGCCCAAAGCCGTCATGATCGAAAACGTGCGGGGATTTCTCTCACCAGTTTTTGAAGATTATCGCCTCCATCTGAAAAGGGAATTCGCCAAACTCGGTTACACAGTCGATTGGCGTCCATTCTTTGCATCACACTATGGTGTGTCGCAGCTTCGCCCTCGGGTCGTAATCGTTGCACTACGCAATGAGCTACTGGACGCATTCGAATGGCCGGATGTTTTGCCGACCAATCCCCCCCCGGTTGGCCGTCTGCTTCACGATTTGATGGCTGCGAACGGCTGGAAAGGCGTCGATGCATGGGCCGAACGCGCCAATGATATTGCCCCAACTATTGTCGGTGGCTCAAAGAAGCATGGCGGTCCTGATTTGGGTCCGACCCGAGCGCGCAAAGCATGGGCAGCAATGGGAGTTGAGGGCCGTAGCATGGCAGATACAGCGCCCGAACCTGACTTTGTTGGAATGCCGCGTCTGACAGTCCGGATGGTCGCTCGCCTTCAGGGCTTTCCAGACGATTGGCAGTTCTTTGGCCGCAAGACCGCGGCTTATCGGCAAGTTGGAAATGCCTTCCCGCCGCCGGTGGCGCGGGCAGTGGCACAGCAGATCAGGATTGCTTTACGCGTCAATCGCGCTGTTCCGGTGCGAGCGGTGGCATGAGAGCAATCGGTAGCTCCGGTTATCAACCGCTCCCGGCAAACCATATCGACTTTGCCGACTTGAAAAAGCTCGAATCCGACCTGCTATCGGCCGCGGGCGGCTTGGAACTTTTTGAGGAAAAGCTGCGCTCGTTTTTTCGTTCAGCAATTGACGAAGTGATTGATACGGCCCGAACAGGAAGGTTCTTCCTTGCCGATTTGGAGAAGACCGAAAAGACCTATCTCGGCACAAAGTTTGAAATGCTCTTGCGGGATTGGCTTCAGGTGCCTCGCGGAGTGACGCTAGACCTCTTAATTGGGGGCGAAGAAGTGGATGTAAAATCCACAACCATTGGGAAATCCGGTTGGATGATCCCGCGCGAAGCAATCGACCAGCTTTGCATACTCTTGCGAGTGAACGAGAAAAGATCACAATGCGCAGTAGGTTTAGTTAGGGCCCGAACGCCATATCTGCGACTTGGGAAAAATCAGGATAAGAAAACGAGTCTATCCGCGGAAGGAACCCAGAACATCTGGTGGGTCGTAGAGGACTTTCCATATACGCCCAATTTTTGGTCGTTGATCGACAAATCACTGCGCGAAAAAATTATGGCATCAGGGGGCGGTAGTAGACGAATTGCGGCAATGTTTGAGCAATGCCTAGAAACACCTGTTTCAAGGGTCGTGATCGCCAGCATAGGTGCCCAAGACGACTTTATGAGGCGAATTCGGCGAGGAGGAGGCGCGCGCGACTTTCTGGCACCGAAAGGCATAGCGATTCTCTATTCTGAAAACGACCGGGAGTTAATGCGATCCCTGGGTATGAAGTTCGGGAAGCGCGAGTTTGTGTCATATCGACCCAAAAATATTGAGGA
>Ga0073920_1000129_pt1 | contig 14845 bp, 6 predicted proteins | sample GWRWT4_2Sept14_2_FD_70953 | JGI IMG/M metagenome (GOLD analysis project Ga0073920, IMG submission 70953) | Sand microcosm microbial communities from a hyporheic zone in Columbia River, Washington, USA - GW-RW T4_23-Sept-14 | ecosystem: Engineered > Artificial ecosystem > Sand microcosm >...
AGCGGATTGGACCACAGCTCGGGCGCGTAGAAAGCGGCATAACCAATCCGCCCGCCCAGGATGATGCCAAGCGTGCAATAGAAGAACAGATCGTCGAGATGGCGCTGCGCCATCGGCGCGCCGGACGCCTTGATCATCTTGCCGATCTGCCAGTAGCCGACCAGAATCCCGGCCAGATAGGCCAGGCTGTACCAGCGCAACTGGAATGAGCCGATCTGAAACAGATAGGGCTTGAGCCCCAAGTCCAACCAATGGATCGGCTCCGAACCGGCCGCTGCAGCAAGCGCTAGTGACAGCACGTAATGAACTCCCTAAATGGGTGCAGTCAGAAGAGATTCCGGGGCACCCGCTGCGCCGCCTTCTGGCACATACGAAGCCGGGAAACAAACCTGGCGCGGACGCCGGATAGGGGGGCGTCCCTCAACATGAGGATAAGGATGCCGCATGCCGAGTGAACTCGACAATGCCCTGAACACCGTCATCGCCGCTCTGACCGCCCCCGGAGCTCCGCTGGAAACAGCGGAGATCGAGCGGTTTGGCCGCCAGCTGCCGATGCTCAAGAATGCGCCGCCGTCGCTGGCGCACTATTTCGAGCATTACTGCGCGCAGCACGGCACGGCCGAATTCATCGTCGATGGCGATATGCGCCTGACCTTCCTGGACATCTTCGCCGCAGCGCGGACCGTCGCGGGCGGGCTGGTCGCCGGACACGGCGTGCAGAAGGGTGACCGCATCGGGATCGCCGCGCGCAATTCAGCCAACTGGATCATTGCCTATGTCGGCGTCCTGCTGGCGGGCGGCTGTGCCACCCTGCTCAATGGCTGGTGGACCGGCGAAGAGCTGTCCGGCGGGATCGAGCTGGCCGGCTGCACCATCACCCTGGTCGATGCCCAGCGCGGTGAGCGGCTGAACGGCCAGTCCTATCCGGGCAAGCTGGTCACCATTGGCCATGATTGCGCCTGGCAGGAAGGCTTGTCCGAACTGCTCGCCCACGGCGGCGGCGCGGATACCCCCTTGCCGGAACTGACTGGCGATGACCTGGCGACGATCCTCTACACCTCGGGTTCAACGGGCCAGTCGAAGGGCGCCTGGTCTGATCACCGCGGCGTTGTTCAGGCGACGATGAACTATGCCGCCCAGACGCTGATGGTCTTCACCTACCTTGGTTCGAAGGGCGAAGCGCCCAGCACCCAGCCATGCAGCCTGGTCAACGTGCCGCTGTTCCACGTCACCGGCGAAGTGCCGTTGTTCCTTCAGTCCTTCGCGATCGGCCGAAAGCTGGTGCTGATGCCCAAGTGGAACGCCGAAGAGGCGATGCGCCTGATCGAGAAGGAGAAGGTCTCCTATTTCGTCGGCGTGCCGCTGATGAGCTTCGAGATCGCCAGCCACCCCAATCGCCACAAGTACGACCTGACGAGCTGCACCGCCTTCGCCGCTGGCGGCGCGCCGCGCCCGGTCGACCACGTGATGAAGATCCGCAAGGAACTGCCGAACGCCTTCCCGCTGCTGGGCTATGGCCTGACCGAAACCAACGGCGTTGGCTGTGGCAACTTCAACGAGAACTACATCGCCAAGCCCGGCTCGACCGGCACGGCTTCCAAGCCGCTGGTCGAGATCGGCATCCTCGACGACGACGGGAACTGCCTGCCCGCCGGCGAAATCGGCGAAGTGTCGATCCGCACAATCTGCAACTTCCTGGGCTATTGGAACAACACCGAAGCGACCCAGGCGGCGATCATGCCCGACGGATTCTTCCGTTCGGGCGACCTCGGCTACCTCGACGACGACGGCTACCTGTTCATCGTCGACCGCAAGAAGGACATCATCATCCGCGGCGGCGAGAACATCAGCTGCATCGAGGTGGAACAGGCGATCTACGCCCATCCCAAGATCTCGGAATGCAGCGTCTTCGGCATGCCGGATGAGCGCTTTGGCGAGCTGCCGACCGGCGTGTTCCTGGCCAAGGAGGGTGAAACCCTGACCGAAGAGGAACTGCGCGAATTCCTCAAGGCCAACATCGCTGCCTTCAAGGTGCCGGTGCGGCTGTGGCAGGAAACCGAAACCCTGCCGCGGCTCGGCACCGAAAAGGTTGACAAGCGCACTCTGAAAGCCCGTTACCTCTCCGTGTGGGAAAGCGAGCAGAAGAGCACGGCTTGAGCCGGGACAGCATTCCCGACCAGCGCGCGATCGTTGACCGGCGCGCGCTGGCCGGTGCAATTGCCGATCTGGTCGCCGAACAGGGCGGGGCCGCAGCCCGGCCCGCCGTGGTCGAGGCCCTGCGCGCCGCGCTGGCCGGCGGCCGGGCCGAGATTGCCCGCCGCCTGTCCGAAAAGCCCAGCGCCGGGCACGACTGCGCCGAGGCCCAGGCCTTCCTGGTAGACCAGCTGGTGCGGGTGATCCACGATCACGTGATCGCCGACATCTACCCTTCGGGCAACCGCTCGGTCGGTGAGCGGCTGACCGTCATGGCGGTCGGCGGCTATGGCCGCGGCGAAATGGCGCCACATTCGGATGTCGACATCGCCTTCCTGACCCCGATCAAGCAGACCCCGTGGTGCGAGCAGGTGATCGAGGCGATCCTCTATTTCCTGTGGGACCTGGGGCTGAAGGTCGGCCATTCCAGCCGCTCATTGGACGAAATGGTGCGGATGGCTCGCGGCGACCTGACGATCCGCACCGCCCAGCTTGAGGGGCGCTATGTCTGGGGCGACCAGGCACTGTTCGACGAGGCCCAGGCCCGCTTCCGCGCCGAAGTCGTTGCCGGGACCGAGCGCGATTTCATCACCGAGAAGCTGGCCGAGCGCAACGAGCGCCACAAGCGGCTAGGCGATAGCCGCTATGTCGTCGAACCCAATGTGAAAGAGGGCAAAGGCGGCCTGCGCGACCTCCACACGCTCTACTGGATCGGCAAATACCTGCACAAGGTGCGTGACAGCTCGGAACTGGTCACGGTCGGCCTGCTGACCCCGGCCGAATACCGCAAGTTCCGCCGCGCCGAGGACTTCTTCTGGGCGGTGCGCTGCCACCTCCACACCATCACGCGCCGCGCCGAGGACCGGCTGACCTTCGACCTCCAGCGCGAGGTCGCGACGCGGATGCAGTTCGCCGAGCGTCCGGGCAAGAGCTCGGTCGAGCGGTTCATGCAGTACTTCTTCCTGCAGGCGAAGCACGTCGGCCATCTGACCGGGCTGTTCCTGGCCCAGCTGGAAGAGCAATCGGGCAAGAAGCAGCCGCGCGGGCTGCTGGCCGGTTTCCGCGCGCGCCGGCGGATGGTGAGCGGCTATCCGGTGTTCGGCGGGCGGATCAACGTGCCCGGCGATGGCTGGTTTGCCGAGGATCCGGTGCGCTTGCTCGAGATCTTCACCCTGGCCGACAGCAACGGGTTCGAGCTCCATCCCGAAGCGATGCGGCTGGCGGTGCGCGATGCCCGGCTGATCGATCCGCTACGCAAGGACCCGCGCGCCAATGCCTTGTTCCTCGATCTGCTGACCAGCCACCACGATCCCGAGAACGCGCTGCGCTGGCTGAACGAAGCGGGCGTGTTCGGCCGGTTCGTGCCCGATTTTGGCCGGGTCAACGCGCAGATGCAGTTCGACATGTATCACCACTACACGGTCGACGAGCACACCATCCGCGCGATCGGGCTGATGGCGCGGATCGAGCGCGGTGAGATGAAGGAAGACCATCCGCTCGCCACGGCGCTGGTCCACAAGATCGTCAACCGCCGCGCGCTTTACGCCTCGGTCCTGCTGCACGACATCGCCAAGGGCCGGCGCGGCGACCATTCGGTGCTGGGCGCGGAGGTAGCGCTGAAGCTGTGTCCGCGCTTCGGGCTCGACGAGAAGGAGACCGAGCTGGTGTCCTGGCTGGTCCGCAATCACCTGGCAATGAGCGCCACGGCCTTCAAGCGCGACCTGGCCGACTGGAAGACGATCACCGATTTCGTCGCGCAGGTGGAATCGATCGAGCGGCTGCGGCTGCTTGCGCTGCTGACGATCGTCGACATCCGGGCGGTCGGCCCCGGCGTGTGGAACGGCTGGAAGCGGCAGCTGATCCACGTGCTCTATGAAGCCGCCGAAGAGCGGTTGCGGCTGGGCCACGTCCAGCATGGCCGGCCTGAGCGGATTGCCGCCAAGCAGGCCGCCGTGGCCGAGCTGCTGGGCAAGCGCGCCGGCCTGGTCAAGTCGGTCGGCAAGCAACTCAGCGATGCCTACTGGATCGCCGAGCCGGATGACATCATCGCGATGAACCTGACCCAGTTCGACGCGGCGGCGGGCAAGTCGCTGGACGTGCACACCGAATATTACGCCGCGCGCGGGGCGACACTGGTCACCGTGATCGCCGCCGACCATCCGGGCCTGTTCTACCGCATCGCCGGGGGTATCCACCTGGCCGGCGGCAACATCATTGATGCGCGCATTCACACCGCCCGCAACGGCACGGCGGTCGACAACTTCCTGGTTCAGGATCCGCTTGGCCGGCCCTTCTCCGAAGAGGGCCAGCTCGCCCGGATCCGGACGATGATCGGCGATGCTTTGGGCGGCAAGCTCAAGCTGGTGCCGCAGCTCGCCGCCCGCCCGCTGGCCCGCCCGCGCGCCCACGCCTTTGAAGTGGCGCCGCGCGTCGAGTTCGACAACCAGGCCAGCAACCGCTTCACCGTGGTCGAAGTGAGCGCGCGCGACCGCCCTGCACTGCTCAGCCGGCTGGCCCGCGCGCTGTTCGAAGCGAAGCTCATCGTCCATTCCGCCCACATCGCCACCTATGGCGAGCGCGCGGTCGACAACTTCTATGTCACCGACCTGTTCGGCGAGAAGGTTGACGGCACGCAGCGGCTGCGAACGCTGGAAAAGCGCCTGCTTGAGGCGGCCGACGAACAGGCGGTGGAGATCGCCGCCTAAGCGCAGCCGAACCATTACCCCCAAGCCCGCTCGCCCTGAGCCTGTAGAAGGGCTGTTCCTGTTCTGGCGCCGAGCAGCTCCGGACGAAGCAAAGGACGATGCTTCGACAAGCTCAGCATGAGCGGGGTTGGGGTTTAGAGGCTGGAGTTAGCCCGCAGCCTTACGCAATCGCTCCAGCGCGGCTTCTGTGCCAATCAGCGGCAGCAACGCAGCCATTTCCGGGCCGTGATCCTGCCCAGTCAGCGCCTGGCGCAGCGGCAGGAACAGCGGCTTGCCCTTGCGCCCGGTCTGCTCCTTGAGCGCAGCGGTGAGCGCGGCCCAATCGGCCCCGACCTGTTCAAGCACTTCGGCAGCCGTCGCCAGATAGGCGCGGTCTTCATCGGACTGGGCCGGGGCGGCAATCGGTCCGGTCACCACCTGCCACCAGTCGGCCGCCTCGGACAGCCGCGACAGGTTGGGGCGGATCGTGGCCCAGGCCGCTTCGTCCATGCCGGCTGGCAGCCCCGCCGCCACGGCGGCATAGGGCAGGCGGTGAATGATCGCGGCGTTGACGCGGGCCAGTTCGGCCTCATCAAACCGCGCCGGAGCGCGGCCGAAGTGCGCCAGGTTGAAGCTGGCTGCCAGCGCGTCTGCATCGAGCGCGGGATCGACCGGATCGGACGTCCCCAACCGCGCCAGCAGTGCAATCACGGCCTGCGGTTCAATTCCGCTCTCGCGCAGTTCGGCCATGCCAAGCGAGCCCAGGCGCTTCGACAGCTTGCCCTCACTGCCAACCAGCAGCGCCTCGTGCGCGAAGCGCGGCGGCTCCGCGTCGAGCGCAGTGAACATCTGCACCTGGGTGGCGGTGTTGGAGACGTGATCCTCACCACGCAGCACGTGGCTGATCCCCATGGCGATATCGTCAATCGCCGAGGGCAGCATGTAGAGCCACGAGCCATCGGCGCGGCGCACCACCGGATCGGACATCTGGCGCGGGTCGAAATGCTGGGCTCCGCGAATGCCATCGGTCCATTCGATCGGCTGATCGTGATCGAGCAGGAAGCGCCAGTGCGGCCGCTCGCCCGCCGCTTCCTTCACCGCATGATCGGCCTCGCTCAGCTGCAGCGCGGCCCGGTCATAGATCGGCGGCAGGCCGCGGCCGAGCAGGACCTTGCGCTTGAGCTCCAGCTCCTGCGCGGTCTCATAGCAGCGATAGACCCGGCCCGCGGCGACCAGCCTGGCAAACTCGCGCTCGTAAAGCTCGAACCGGGCCGACTGCCGCTCCTCGCCATCGGGGACCAGCCCGAGCCAGGCCAGATCGGCGCGGATCGCTTCGACATATTCCTCGCGGCTGCGTTCCTTGTCGGTATCGTCGATCCGCAGCAGGAAGCGTCCGCCCGCCTGTTTCGCCAGCAGCCAGTTGTGCAGCGCCGTGCGGACATTGCCGACATGGAGCGTGCCGGTCGGCGAAGGGGCAAAGCGGGTGGTCACAGTCATGGCGGCGTCCTACTCGCGCGCGCCCCGGGCTGCAATGATACTTCCCCTCCCGCGCGCGCCTCGCTAGCGTTGCGGGCATGAGCCAGACCACACCCTTTGCCGCCGCCTTTGCCGAAGCCCAACTGCCCGGAGCCGTGGGCCTGATCGTTGACCGCGATGGCATACGCCATGCCGAGGTCCTCGGCCTGGCCGATACCGCCAGCGGCGCGCCGATGCAGCTCGATACGGTCTGCCAGATCGCCTCGATGACCAAGGCGCTGGTTTCGGTCGGGGCGATGCAACTGGTCGAACAGGGCCGGCTCGAACTTGATGCCGATGTCGGCGCGCTGCTGCCCGAGCTGGCCAATCCGCAAGTGCTGACTGGGTTCGATGCTGACGGGAAGCCGCAATTGCGACCCGCGGCCCGGGCGATCACCCTGCGGCACCTGCTGACGCACACTGCGGGCCTGGGTTATTTCTTCGTCCACCCGGAAGTGCTGCAATACTTCGGCGCGGTCGGGATGCCCACGCCGGGCAGCCGGGCTTCGGTGACCATGCCGCTGATGTTCGATCCGGGTGACCGCTGGGAATATTCGGTCGCGACCGACTGGGTCGGCCTGGCGATCGAAGCGGTGACAGGTGAGCGGCTGAACGATTACCTCACCGCAAACCTGTTCGCGCCGCTGGGCATGAACCAGACCGCCTTCCGCGATGCCCTGCCGGCCGATGCCGCGCGGGTCCATGTCCGCGCCGGTGGCGCGCTCTCGCCGGTCGAGATCTACCTCGGCGGCGGCGAGTTCGATGGCGGCGGCGGCGGGATCACCTCGACCGCGCCTGACTATGCGCAGTTCGTCCGCATGGTGCTCAATGGCGGTGAGCTGGACGGGGCCCGCGTGCTCAGCGCAGCAACCATTGCCGAAATGAGCCGCAACCAGGTCGCGCCCTTGCGCGCCGGCTACATGGGCAGCGCCATGCCGCAGCTCGCCGCGCCCTATGACACCTTCCCCGATCAGCACACCGGCTGGGGTCTGGGCTTCCTGATCAATCCCGAAAAGGGGCCCAATGGCCGCTCACCGGGGAGCCTGGCCTGGGCCGGGATCTTCAATTCCTATTACTGGATTGATCCGGCGGCGGGCCTCGGCGGGGTATTTGTCAGCCAGCTTCAACCCTTTGGCGACAAGGGCGCACTGGCCTGCTTCGGGGCGCTTGAAGCGATGGCCTACGCCTGACGAAAAAGCCGTTCGGAGCCTTGCTCCGGATGGAATCAGCGTGGATAATGATCCTCGCGACCCATGCTTATCGAGCGTAACAACCCCGTCTCCATGAACGACCGCCTTGGCGCGCGGCACCGGCATGGCCATCCGCGCCGCTGGCTGGCGGCGGGGGCTGCCGTGCTGACCCTGGCCGGGCTTGGCTCCTATGCTTTCGGCACGGCCACCGGCGGCGCACCGGCTCTCGTGCTGGACCTGACCGAAGTGGGCCAGCGCCCCACCCCGCCACCATTCGAAGCCGATTGCTCAGCCCAGCCCGCCGCCTTGCAGGCCGAGCTATCGCGGATTGCCGCGAGCTTCGAGGGCGAGGTCGGCATCGGCGTGACCAAAGCCGGGTGCGACTGGACCGTCGGCGCGCGGCTCGATCAGCATTTTCCGCAACAGAGCGTGTCCAAGCTGTGGGTGGCGATGTCACTGCTCGATGCGGTCGATAACGGGCAGATGCGGCTCGACCAGGCGATCACGATCACCCCGCGCGACCTGACCCTGTTCAACCAGCCGCTGCAATGGGAAGTGCTCGACAAGGGCATGATCGAACGGCCGGCGCAGCTGCTGATGGAAAACGCGCTGTCGCTGTCGGACAATACCGCCAATGACCGCCTGCTGTGGACCATCGGCGGGCCCGACCATATCCGCGCCTTCCTGAAGAGCCGCGAGATCGAAGGCATCCGGTTCGGCCCCGGCGAACGTCTGCTGCAGAGCGCGGCCGCCGGCCTGACCTGGTCGCCCGAGCTCGCCACCGGGCGCAATTTCGAACAGGCCCGCGCCCGCCTGCCCAAGGACGTGCGCGAGGCGGCGCTGGCCAAGTATGTCGCCGATCCGATGGACGGCGCGACCCCAGCCGCAATGTCCCAGACGCTGGCGCGTCTCGCCAAGGGGGAGTTGCTGTCCGAGCAGTCGACCCGGTTGCTGCTCGACACCATGGGCAAGTCGCGCAGCGGCCCGATGCGGCTCAAGGCCGGGCTGCCGCAGGGCTGGAAGGCGTTCCACAAGACCGGCACGGGCCAGGAACTGGGCTCACTCGCGACCGGCTATAACGATGTCGCCGTGGTCGAGGCGCCGGACGGGTCCTACTACGGCGTTGCCGTTATGATCGCCGCCACCGGCCAACCGGTCCGCGCGCGGATGGAGATGATGCAGGCGGTCTCGGCTGCCCTCGCCCGCTGGCACGAGACGCGGACGTCCTGAGCGCAGCCTGAGCGCCAACGAAAAACCCCGCCGGATCGCTCCGGCGGGGTTTTCGTTTACCCGTCAGGACGGGGCGGAGATTACTCTTCGCCGTCCGCCGCTTCGGGGTTCAGGTAGTCACCGGCATCGGCGTCAGTGCCGTGGGTTTCACCCTCGACTGCCGCCAGCGGATCGTCGCCGATCGCCGCTTCCGGGCCCTGGGCCAGTTCGGCCGCGTGCTCTTCTGCAGCGCTGTCCGGCGCGATCAGGCTTTCCTGCAGCTTGCGATAGGACGCGCGCAGCGCGGCATCGCGGCTGGAGGCGGCCACGCGCAGGCGGTTCATGCCCGCGCCGGTACCGGCGGGGATGAGCCGGCCAACGATGACGTTTTCCTTCAGGCCGATCAGGCTGTCGCGCTTCCCTTCAACCGCCGCCTGCGTCAGCACGCGGGTGGTTTCCTGGAACGAGGCCGCCGAGATGAACGAGCGGGTCTGGAGCGAGGCCTTGGTGATGCCCAGCAGCACCGGCTTGCCTTCGGCGGGCTTTTCCCCCGGGGCCAGCTTGGCGTTGGTTTCGTCCATTTCCTCACGGTCGACTTGCTCGCCGGCCAGCAGGGTGGTGTCGCCACCGTCGGTGATCTCAACCTTCTGCAGCATCTGGCGAACGATCACCTCGATGTGCTTGTCGTTGATCTTCACGCCCTGCAAGCGGTAGACTTCCTGGATTTCCGCGACGAGGTATTCGGCCAGCGCCTCTACCCCGAGCACTTCCAGGATCTCGTGCGGGTTCGGCGAGCCCGAGATCAGGTTGTCGCCCTTCTTGACCCAGTCACCTTCCTGCACGTCGATCGTCTTCGACTTGGGGATCAGGTACTCAACCGGATCACCCTCTTCCGGGATGATCGCGATCTTGCGCTTGGCCTTGTAGTCGCGGACGAATTCGATCCGGCCCGAGGTCTTGGCGATAACCGAGTTGTCCTTCGGGATGCGGGCTTCGAACAGTTCCGCAACGCGCGGCAGACCGCCGGTGATGTCGCGGGTCTTGGCCGCTTCGCGGCTGGCACGGGCCAGCACGTCACCGGCTTCGACCGACTGACCATCTTCGACCGAAAGGGTGGTGCCGGGCGCCATCATGTAGCGCGCGGCTTCGCCCGAAGCGTCGTCGAGCAAGGTCAGGCGCGGACGCAGGTCTTCCTTCTTCGACCGGCTGGTCGAGCGATTCTCGGTCACGACGCGGCTCGACATGCCGGTCGCTTCGTCGGTCTGCTCGGTCAGGGTGCGGCCGTCGATCAGGTCCTGGTACTTCACGATACCCGGCTTTTCGGTAATCACCGGGGTGGTGAACGGATCCCATTCAGCCAGGCGATCGCCTTCGTTGATGATCGCACCGTCTTCGTGGAGCAGGTGGGTACCATAAGGCACGCGGTGGATCGCGCGCTCACGGCCCTCGCTGTCCATCACCACGATCTCGCCGTTGCGGGCAAGGCTGAGGCGGCGGCCACGCTTGTCGGTGATCGTCGGGATATCGCGATAGACCACGGTCCCGTCGGAGATCGCCTCGAGGTGCGACTGCTCGTTGACCTGCGCCGCCCCGCCGATGTGGAAGGTACGCATGGTCAGCTGGGTGCCGGGTTCACCGATCGACTGGGCGGCAATAACGCCGACTGCTTCACCGATGTTGACCGGGGTCCCGCGGGCCAGATCGCGGCCATAGCAGGTCGCGCAGACGCCCTGTTCGGCTTCGCAGATCAGCGGGCTGCGGATCTTGACGGCCTGGACGCCCGAACCCTCGACCACGGCGGTCGCAGCTTCATCAAGCAGCGTGCCCTTGGCGACAAGCACTTCGCCGTCCTTGGTCGCCACGTCTTCGGCCAGGGTCCGGCCGAGGATGCGCTCACCCAGCGAGGCGATGGTCGAACCGCCCTGGACGATCGCGCGCATTTCCAGCGCGCGTTCGGTGCCGCAGTCCTCGATCACGACGACGCAGTCCTGCGACACGTCGACCAGACGGCGCGTCAGGTAACCCGAGTTGGCGGTCTTCAGCGCGGTATCCGCGAGGCCCTTGCGGGCGCCGTGGGTCGAGTTGAAGTATTCAAGAACGGTCAGACCTTCCTTGAAGTTCGAGATGATCGGCGTTTCGATGATCTCGCCCGAAGGCTTGGCCATCAGCCCGCGCATCCCCGCCAGCTGCTTCATCTGGGTTGGCGAACCACGCGCACCGGAGTGCGACATCATGTAGATCGAGTTGATCGGCTTCTGACGACCCGTTTCCGTGTCGATCGGCGAGGCCTTGATCTCGTCCATCATGGCGTTGGCCACCTGGTCACCGCAACGGCTCCAGGCGTCGATCACCTTGTTGTACTTTTCCTGCTGGGTGATCAGGCCGTCCTGGTACTGCTGCTCATAGTCAGCCACCAGTTCCTTGGTTTCGGCAACCAGCGCATCCTTGCTGTCGGGGATGATCATGTCATCCTTGCCGAAGCTGATGCCCGCCTTGAAGGCGTGCCGGAAACCGAGGGCCATGATCGCGTCGGCAAACAGGACGGTGTCCTTCTGGCCGGTGTGACGATAGACCTGGTCGATAACGTCGCCGATTTCCTTCTTGGTCAGCACCTTGTTGATGACGTCGAAGGGCACGGTGTGGCTCTTGGGCAGACATTCGCCCACCAGCATGCGGCCCGGGGTGGTTTCGAACCGCTTCTGGAAGGTGTTGCCCTGCTCATCGGTCTGCGGCACCCGGGCGATGATCTTCGAGTGGAGCGTCACCGCACCCACTTCCAGCGCCTGGTGCACTTCGGCCATGTCGGTAAACATCATGCCCTGGCCCGGCTCGTTCTCACGATCGATCGAGAGATAGTACAGGCCCAGCACCATGTCCTGCGAAGGCACGATGATCGGCTTGCCGTTGGCGGGCGAGAGGATGTTGTTGGTCGACATCATCAGTACGCGCGCTTCGAGCTGGGCTTCCAGCGAAAGCGGCACGTGGACGGCCATCTGGTCACCGTCGAAGTCGGCGTTGAAGGCCGAGCAGACCAGCGGGTGCAGCTGGATCGCCTTGCCCTCGATCAGCACGGGCTCGAACGCCTGGATGCCCAGACGGTGCAGCGTCGGCGCGCGGTTCAGCATCACCGGGTGTTCGCGGATCACTTCATCCAGGATGTCCCAGACTTCCTTGCGTTCCTTTTCGACCCACTTCTTGGCCTGCTTCAGGGTCATCGACAGACCCTTGGCATCGAGGCGGGCGTAGATGAACGGCTTGAACAGCTCGAGCGCCATCTTCTTGGGCAGGCCGCACTGGTGCAGCTTGAGTTCCGGACCGGTCACGATCACCGAACGGCCCGAATAGTCGACGCGCTTGCCGAGCAGGTTCTGGCGGAAGCGGCCCTGCTTGCCCTTGAGCATGTCGGACAGCGACTTGAGCGGACGCTTGTTGGCGCCGGTGATCACGCGGCCGCGGCGGCCATTGTCGAACAGCGCGTCAACGGCTTCCTGCAGCATGCGCTTTTCGTTGCGGACGATGATGTCCGGCGCGCGCAGCTCGATCAGGCGCTTCAGGCGGTTGTTGCGGTTGATGACGCGGCGATAGAGGTCGTTGAGATCCGAGGTCGCGAAGCGGCCACCGTCCAGCGGCACCAGCGGGCGCAGCTCTGGCGGAATGACGGGCACGACGTCGAGGATCATCCATTCCGGACGGTTGCCCGAATCGATGAACGATTCGACGACCTTCAGGCGCTTGATGATCTTCTTCGGCTTCAGTTCCGACTTGGTCTCGGACAGTTCCTTGAGCAGGTCTTCCTTTTCCTGCACCAGGTCGAGGCTCATCAGCATGTGCTTGACGGCTTCGGCGCCGATTCCGGCCGAGAAGGCATCTTCGCCGTACTCGTCCTGGTAATCGTAGAGTTCGTCTTCGGTCAGCAGCTGGTACTTCTCAAGCGGGGTCAGGCCCGGCTCGATCACCACGTAGCTTTCGAAGTAGAGGATGCGTTCCAGCTGCTTGAGCTGCATGTCGAGCAACAGGCCGATCCGCGAAGGCAGCGACTTCAGGAACCAGATGTGCGCAACCGGCGCGGCCAGTTCGATGTGGCCCATGCGCTCACGGCGCACCTTGGTGACGGTGACTTCGACGCCGCACTTTTCGCAGACGACGCCCTTGTACTTCATGCGCTTGTACTTGCCGCACAGGCACTCGTAGTCCTTCACCGGGCCGAAGATGCGGGCGCAGAACAGGCCATCGCGCTCCGGCTTGAAGGTGCGGTAGTTGATCGTTTCCGGCTTCTTGATTTCGCCGAAGGACCACGAGCGGATGCGCTCGGGGCTGGCAAGGCCGATCTGGATCTGGTCGAAGGTTTCCGGCTTCGCCATCTGGTTCGTGAACTTGGTCAGGTCGTTCATGTTTCAGTCCCTCTTGGGGTGAATTCTTTCGGTCGGAGTGCTGGAGGGGCGGCCAATCGGCCGCCCGCCCCGATTACTCCGCGGCCTCCGCGAGATCGTCGCCGTCCTCATCGGTCAGGCTGGACAGCTCGACGTTGAGGCCGAGGCTGCGCATTTCCTTGACGAGCACGTTGAAGCTCTCCGGAATGCCGGCCTCGAAGGTGTCGTCGCCCTTGACGATCGCTTCGTAGACCTTGGTGCGGCCGACCACGTCGTCCGACTTCACCGTCAGCATTTCCTGCAGCGTATAGGCGGCACCGTAGGCCTGGAGGGCCCAGACCTCCATTTCCCCGAAGCGCTGGCCACCGAACTGGGCCTTGCCGCCCAGCGGCTGCTGGGTAACGAGGCTGTACGGCCCGATCGAACGCGCGTGGATCTTGTCGTCGACCAAGTGGTGCAGCTTCAGCATGTAGATGTAGCCAACGGTCACCTTGCGGTCGAAGCTCTCACCGGTGCGCCCGTCATAGAGCGTGACCTGGCCCGAGGTATCGAGCCCGGCCATTTCCAGCATCGCCGAAACGTCGGCTTCGCGAGCCCCGTCGAACACCGGAGTGCCCATCGGTACGCCGTTCTTCAGCAGCTCGGCCATTTCGACGATTTCACCGCTGGAGCGGCTGTCGATCTGGTCGTGGTACTGCTCGCCGTAGATTTCCTTGAGCTTGTCGATCAGGGCGCTCGGCGGAGCGGCAGCTTCGGGGTTCGGGTTGTCCTGGCGCCACTGCTCAAGCCGGGCAGTGATCTGCTGGCCCAGGCCGCGCGCGGCCCAGCCCAGGTGGGTTTCGAAGATCTGCCCGACGTTCATGCGGCTCGGCACGCCGAGCGGGTTGAGCACGATGTCGACCGGGGTCCCGTCTTCGAGGAACGGCATGTCTTCCTGCGGCAGGATCCGCGAGATGACACCCTTGTTCCCGTGACGGCCGGCCATCTTGTCACCCGGCTGCAGCTTGCGCTTCACCGCGACGAAGACCTTGACCATCTTGAGCACGCCCGGGGCGAGTTCATCACCGCGTTCGAGCTTTTCCTTGCGGTCCTCGAACTTCTCCTGGATCGCCTTGACGGTCGCGTCGTACTGGGCCTTCACGGCTTCGAGCTGGCCCTGGACCTTGTCGTCGGCCACGGCGAACTTCCACCATTCGTAACGCTCGATCTCGGCGAGGTTGTCCTCGCTGATCGTGTCGCCCTTCTTGAAGCCCTTCGGCGCAGCCGCGGCCACCTGGCCCATCAGCATATCACGTAGGCGGTTGAAGGTGGCGCGGTTGAGGATCGCGCGCTCGTCTTCACGGTCCTTGGCGAGGCGTTCGATTTCCTCGTTCTGGATCGCGCGGGTACGGTCGTCGATCTCGATCCCGTGACGGTTGAAGACGCGGACGTCGACAATCGTGCCGGCCACACCCGGCGGCAGACGCAGCGAGGTGTCGCGCACGTCGCTGGCCTTTTCGCCGAAGATCGCGCGCAGCAGCTTTTCTTCCGGCGTCATCGGGCTTTCGCCCTTCGGCGTGATCTTGCCGACCAGAATGTCGCCAGGCTGAACTTCAGCGCCGATGTAGACAATGCCGGCTTCATCGAGGTTCTTCAGTGCTTCTTCCGAAACGTTCGGAATATCACGGGTGATTTCCTCAGGCCC
>Ga0073920_1000135_pt1 | contig 14741 bp, 13 predicted proteins | sample GWRWT4_2Sept14_2_FD_70953 | JGI IMG/M metagenome (GOLD analysis project Ga0073920, IMG submission 70953) | Sand microcosm microbial communities from a hyporheic zone in Columbia River, Washington, USA - GW-RW T4_23-Sept-14 | ecosystem: Engineered > Artificial ecosystem > Sand microcosm >...
AAGGGTTCTAAAATGGTCGTAATATTATCTAAATCAATAAATGGTAATATGTCTTTAATTTCCTTGCGTTTATTACCGACATAACAAGTATAATAATGGTTCTTCATTCTCTCTATATATACTTATAGATAATAAAAATAAGCGGAACCCATGATTTACTTAATTAAAATATACTTGTTCTACTTTCTTCCCCCTTGATAGTGCTGTATATTTTAGTTTAGTATCCATCGCCTCCCAGTCATAAATTGTAAAGTTTTCTGTGATTGTTTCACCTTGTGCCTTATGTGTAGTAGAACAATAATTCATAACAAAATATTTATTAAAATCTTCAATAGGGCAATTATAAATATATGCTTCTTTGTTTCCGTTCTCATCTGGTCGTTCATTATAAATACTAACATAACAATCTCCAAAATCGCAAACTTCAAATGTTTCACTATTAGCAAATAATAACCCATCTTCTTTATCCCATTTTGTCCGCATCGCAATAATAGGCAACCCATTATATATATTCATATCTTGTGATTGTTTAGCGTATTTATCATTTTCATCTTTGTTATTAATATATTTAGGAATAAAAATCTTATCTGGTGCGTCATGTTTAAGTTTATCATTCCACATTTTATTTATTCTAATTCTTGTTTTGTTATAATAACAAATATTGCGGGTAGTTATAAGGGGAGGATAAGCGATTTTATCATTTATATCAATATTATCAACTTCTTCTAATAAATTATATAGTTTCTCATCATAACGCTTGCGAACATTTAGAATATTTTTATTATAATTACATATATATTTAACAGCTGGGTGATTAAAATAATCTTTAATGTTTTGCTCTTCCTCTACTGGTGCAGTCTGTTTCTCATCGCCTAATAGTAAAAATATAATATGCGGTAATTGTTGTTTTACTAAACATAAACGCTTCCATAATTCCTTGCTTATCATACTAATCTCATCAACAATTATATAATCGTAATTATCATCTATAAATTTTATTTTATCCGGTTTTATGTATCCTTCTTTATTCATTTGTAAAAATCTATGAATTGTAGAACCTCCTATATTTAAAGATGCCTTATTTGTCGGCGCTATGATTTTTACTCTCTTACCTATTTTAGATGCTATCATTTTAGCTGTGTAAGTCTTGCCGTTTCCTGCTGATGCTTGAAGTAATAAACCCTTATTTTTATTTAATAAATTAAATATACCTTCCCATCTGTCGCTGTCGTTAAGTCTATAATGTTTATTATCGTTCCAATCGTCTATATAATCCAGTAATACCCCACCATTTATATCTATTAGTTGTTGTTTATCTTCCCATGTTTCCCTGTCGTTAAGTGATACTCTCGCAAATCTATTATCATTCCATACCTTATCACTTATAAAATCTACTTTATTTATTATTTCATGATGTATTATTTTAGGAACTTTACATTTTGTATATCCTCCCCATTTTGTATCATCAATTCTTTCACATCTTATATTAGATATTTTAACTACCGCACAATCTACTTTATATGCGACCAATTTACCCCCCATTTTCTTCGCCATATCATATAATTTTATATTGCTTTCATCTAAAATTTGTATATACATAGGGATATTATTTTCATTAAATATTACTTCTTTATTAAATCCGTAAATATAATAATCAGTATCTTCTATTTTATTTATCATTATGCCCTGTTCTAACTCGTAATATTTATTTAGAAAATTAAATATTTGTTCTATATCATTATTAATTCTTATTTTCTTGCTTATTTTTGCTGATGATTGTCCCAGCATTCCAGACATTAGATTTATTATAGTTTTACTAATTTTAGTATTACCATTAGAATATTTTAAAACTACATCTATTATTTTAGTGAATGTGTCCTTGCTCTCCTTGTGTGATGGTATTAATTGTTTTAAAATCTCAAAGTCAATATTTTCAGTAATTGCTTTCTTTATTATTGCGGTAGAATAATAACCAGTTTCTTTAAATAATGTCTTATCATTTGTTTTAACAAAATAAAGACCTAATTTTAATTCGTTGTCGTAATCTTCCCATATATCATTAAAATCTAATCTTATCCAGTCTTCGGTCGGTTTATACATACATGAAGAATAACATTTTATAATGTCCCATGCCATCAGGTTTTCACTATTAACATAATCATAATCATCATCAATTATTCCTGTTCTTGCTCTTCCCTTTCGTGCTATTTGTAATGTATCATTAACATTAGGATTAAAGGAACTTTTAGGCAGTTTCTCCTTACCTAATGCTTCTTTAATTATTTCTATCAGTAATGTTCCCATACCTTGCCCTTTATATTCTACCTTCATATTTAGGCATAATTCTTTAATTAGTTCAATATCTTTATTACAAATATATTTTATTCCTTTGCTTTTAAATGCTACTAATTCCTTATCTTTATAGGTTATATCCTTATCAGGTATTATACCAGATTTTAACATCTCGTAAAGTGTATTATTAATATCATCAACAAATACAACATTTTCTAAATTGTCCTTGATGTCGTCGTTGATTTCGTCTGTTCCTTCTTTCTTTGCGTCCTTCTTTGGTTTATATGTTTCTATTAAATCACTATTAACATTATTAATTATTGATGTGATTTGAACGATAGATTGAATTTTAAGTTTATCATTAATAGGGTAAAAATGTTTATTAGATATTCTATATATTAACGCAGAACAATTAGTATTTCTATTATTTGGTGTATATTGATTAAAAGTATTTTCAATCTCATCAACAGCATACATAGGAATATTAAACCTTTCGCAAAATCGTTTTATTTCGTCGGTATTAACGCCTATTTTTAATAACTCATTACAATTATTTATTTCCTCATCATCTTCATTATAAAATATATTACATAAACTTTCATAATTACATATTTTCTTAAAACCCTTAATATTTCCATATTTATATATAATATAATCAAATACACAACGCCCTGTGTTGGTGTTCCATTCTTGCTCTGCGTATCCATCATATATTCCTACTCCTGCATCCTTCATTCTTATTTTGTTTAATGGTTTAATTTTATCATTAACTTCTTGGATATTATCCGTTCGTTTTAATAGTATCACATCATCAATTAGACTTTCATTAGCGATTATATCATTTATATATTCATTTATAATATCCGTTAAATCATTATTTAGATTTTTAGATGTTGTTTTAATATCTATCATATGGGTCTTTGTTCTATATTTTATATCTCCATCTTTATAAATTAATTTTATTCTTGTTTTAATAGAACCTATATAACGCTTTAAATCTTTCTTGTTTGCCTTCTTGTCTGCTCGTGCTTTCTTGTTCGCTTCCTTCTTAGCTTTGCGGTCTATATCACGTTGTTTTATTTTGGCTTGTTCAACCTTACTTTGTAAGAACAATTTATATAATTCGGGAGCTTTAAAGCGTTCTACTTGTGTATTATATTCTTTGGTTCTTCTGTCAGTAGGAAAATTTAATTTATAGGTTATTAGGTCTTGGCGTAGTTTGTTATTTATTTTCATTCTATTATTAGTGGATATTTTAATTTATCTTCTACTTTATTATATTGTTTTATTCTTATATACTTTCTTAAACTTAATAAAATTTAGCGGTAAAATGAATATTTAAAATTTAGCGGTAAAATGAATATTTTATATTGATTTATAAAAATAATTTAATTTATTGAATAATATTTTCAGCGGTATTTTCAGTTTTTAATTTTAGTTTTCTTGCGTGATATCTTGCCTTAGATGCTTGCCTATCTTTCTCTGCGTATTCTGGGTCGTTGTTATATCTGTTCTTCTTATATTCCTTAATTCGTTCCTTCTCCTTAGCATAGAAGTCAGGGTCATTATGTATTTTATTAACATAAAATTTTCTTGATGTATCCTTAATGCGTTCATATCCGGTTAATTTAATAGGGACAATAGGGGGGGTGGTTTCAATCATTTTCTTCTTCTTCTTTATTTATGTATAAGATAATTATTCTTATATACTTTACATAAAATCTAAGTAATCAATAACCTAAGACCACAAATTATCATGTCGCAACCCATACGGATTAAACATACACCAGTATTAATACCAAGATATATTTTAACGAGATTTAATATAAAATATAACATTTATATAAATAAAATAAATAAAATTATTATAATTATTAGAACCCACCGAACGTATCATTCATTATTTTATTAATTGCTTGACTTCTTAGGCGTTCTTGTAGTTGTTCCCCATATGATTGCTCTATTAGTTTCTGTGTAGAAATAGGGGCAATCATTCGTGGTTCTATTGATTTCTTAGGTGCTACATGTTTAGGTTGTTCAGTTGGGGCTTCCGTTGCTCTTTGTGCTAATGCTTCCTTAGAACGGCTTGGGCGTTTTCTCTTTGGAGGTTCTAATATAGGAACAGGAACAGGAGCAGGAGCAGGAGCAGGTGATGTATTAGGTTTATCAGCAATTAATTTCTGTAATGCGTTTAAGTTATCTTCTAATTGTTTCACTCTATCACGTTCATATTTTAATCTCATGGCATCCGTTTCTTCTTGTTTTATTTTAATTACATCATCTTTAACTTTAACGGCTTCTTCTGCTTGTTTCTTTAATGTTGATTTAGGTATTATTTTAGAGCGTGCTAATGCGAGAGATGCTCTGCGTTTATCGGCAATTTCTTGCTTCCGTTTCATATCTTCATCAATTTCAGGTTCTGGCATCGGTATTTCAGGGGTTGGCTCAGGGACATTTTCAGGGATACTTTCTGGCATTTCATCTGTTTTATTATCTGTTTTAGCATCTGTTCTCTTTCTATATCCCATCTATACAATTACTATATTTAATCTATATTAATAGGAGAAAATAAAATTATATATATTATATTAATATTAACATATTACACCATTATGGTAAGGCATAAACCGTCTAGACGGTTATACTTGCGACCATTATGATATATATATTATACTGAAACCCCTACACCCAACATAGGGTCATACACAGAAAGCCTTGATATACTTTGTGGGGGTGGTTGTGCTAAATCTCTCAAACTTTGAGAAATTGCGCTTAATCTATTAAGAGATGATGGAAAATCGTTTGTTGCGGTTGTTGCGGTTGTTTGTTGTCCAGTTAATGCCTGGGCTCTTCTTGCGTATTGTTGTGAAGCTTCCATTAAATCTTGACGTGTTAGCTTGGGTCTTGTTGCTTTATATTTTAAATATTTATCAGCTTCCGTAGGGTTATATGTTAGATTAATAGCATCAATCATTAAACTTTGGCTTAATTGTTTAAGGTCTGGGTCATCGTATGGGGGTGGTTGTGTTCCATACATGCTACAACTTCTATTAGGTAATATACGTAATTTATTATTTGGTATAAATTGTCCTGATACATCTACATATCTCTTATTTACTTGTCTATCATAAGCATAATTAAAACGGCTTGCGGATTGTGTAGCTCTTGATGAAGCGTTTATTTTATCATCTTTAAATCCCTTGTATTGATATAAAGATATATCTCTATCATTTACACCATAATAATTTGATAATTCACTACGAGGATTTTTAACATAATTTGCTGAGCTATTTGCTTGAATTCTTCCTGTATATCCCATAGGCATTATATCAGCCTTAATTTTCTCCATCATATCAGCACGGTCTATACATGAAAATAATTCATTATCTCTTCTATTATCTACGGAATATTGAACACCTCCTATATAAGACATCGTATTATTGTAATCTAATATTATATTATATTATAAATAAAAATAATTTGTAATTTATTAAACGATAACAGAAACGCTATGGCCTTCATTAATTTGAAGTATGCGAGTAGTTTTAGCGAAGATATAAGGGGTGACTTTATCAGCAGTTGTGCCGAATACTAATTTCCATACTACGTTAAGAGCTGATGATTTACCATCAAGACCTGATTTATAGAAGTCTCCTGGGTTTATCATTTCAAGAGAGCAAACATGTGCAAAATAAAATTTCAAGAAATGTGCGAGCGATTTTAGCCCTTCATGAACGCCTATTCCCATATCTATGTGATTATGGCCTAATGCGATAAGGCTTTCATTATAAATTTCATAATCAGCCAGAGGGATAGGAATAATAGGTGTGTTATTTATTTCCCAGCTTGAAGAAGTTAGACCACAAGCATCACTACGGAAGAAACGAGATTGGTTGAAATAACCACCAGCCCCAGTCACTCCCCCTGCGGTATCGTCGGTGTGTGTTGCTAATGATATAACATTTTGGAAGGGAAGTGCACCAGTTCCGGCAGCCGTCCAATGCCCATTTAATAGAAGATTTGAGGTGGTTTGGTCTTCTGGGGTAAAGCATCCTATAAGCTGGTCTAATGATGTAGTATTAAATGATGTATATACGTTATAACTTGTTGATTTAAGTGCGAGGGCTCCTTTTGAGCATATAAACGTTTGGTAAGCTAATGTTAGGCCTGATGAGAGTAGTTTTGAGGCCTTTAAATTATAATACATGGGGTTATTAAATACTATTTTATTTATCATGAAATGAACCTCACTTAGAGTATATCCGCCAGTGATTTGGGTTAGTTGTTGTTTCTGGAACATGACAGAGCCACTTTCAAATGTTATTTCAATTTCTACCTTATTTAAATCGTTGGTGTCAATTATGGGGGTAGAAATTGAAGATAACAGACCGAGCCAAGATGTAATAGCATATTTACGCTTTACGGCAGCTGTTTGTGAAGTCACCTTAAATACACCGGTAGCCACAGAAGTTTTATCAATAGCAGTTTCATAATATACAGAAGGGTCAGCATTTTCAAGATGGCGTTTTGCGGTTTGGTCGCTTCCGCCTCCGTCCATATCATATAACCGATTAAATAGAACTGAATAATTATCAATTCTTTCAACAAGATTACCATTAATATACACCGATAATGTCTTAATCATAGAACCTGTAAGACGTGGAAAATGTAAATTTGTATCTCCAATTCCTTCATAATACATGGTGAATGTTCTTAAATCCACGAGCGTATTTTGTGGGAGTGCCACTTTGATTGTATCATTTGCCTTGATATTATCCCACTTATCTGGTGTAAGCCGGACAGCCTGTTTTGAAAATCCTTCAAGGGCTTTCACATTATACGCTAACGATTTGGGAAAGCTTCCAAATTCCATTTATATTCTTATTTCTATATATACGATAAGATAAAAATAAATAATTTTATTTGTTTTATTTTGTTATATTATTATTATATTATTATTAGACATTTCAACTCTTTGCCCCTGTTAAATCAAGGGTTCCTCTTGCTATTTCTTCCTTAGTTCTTCTATTTCTGGGGAGTATATCAACTCCTCTCCCTTTCCTTGTTATAACATTATCAATATCAATTTCTCCGCTTCCTGCTTCTGCTAATGATGAGGGAACAGATAGCGATGAAAGAGGAGGAGGAGGAGGGAGAAATTGATATGTTATATCTGCTGATGGCTTACTCATTTCTCTTAATTTGCTATTAATTTCTGGGTCTATCATAGTGCTATTAATATCTGTATTTGTGGTTGTTTCACTTATTCCATCATAGAATAAATCACCCATTACAGCATCTGGGGTAGGCATGAGAGCATCATATTGTAATTTTAATGCTTCATATTTATCTTTAAACTCCATATAATATTTTTCAATATTTGCCTTTAATCCCTTATCTTCAATTTCTATAATTGCTTTATCAGCTCTTAATTTCTCATTTCCTCGTAAATTTGGCTCACCATTTAGATAATTTAGAACATTCATAGTAAATCTCTCCATAGTCATTTTATCTTCTCCTATACCGATATTATTAGGATTAAATAATTTATTAAACTTCTCAACAGCACCGATACCTGCGGTTGTATCAATCCCCATCATTAGTGCAATTCTCTCTGTAATAAAATTATTAATTGCTTGATTTCCCCTTGTTTGTCTAAATACATCATTAATTCCTTCTAATGCTTGGTCTATTGTTCCCGCTCTTATAAGTCCTTTCATGTATTCTGTGGTTTCTCTGGTATATAATTCATCATTATTAAATAAAATGCTAAATATTGTTCGTGTTTCTTGTGAAGTATTTGCCCATAATTGCGCATTATCCATTCTATTGACAATATTTTGTGCTATGGCAAATTCCTCCTGAGCCATATTATAATCAATAATAACCGCATCACCACCAACAGGAAGAGGAACTGGCATAGGGGGTAATGTTGTAGATTGTTCATCTTCTGCTTGCGTTGTTTGTGTTGCTATTTTAAGTGGTGCTTGTGCTTGTGCTTGTGCTTGTGCTTGTGTTGGTGCTTGTGTTGGTGCTTGGGACATATTATATTGTTGATTATATTGTTGATTATATTGTTGAGCTAATGATGCGAACTTTCCAGAAATAGGCTTATTAGATGGCGGTGGGTTATTATATACAAGAGGAGTATCACCATACCCTCCCATATTAGGTGCGTTATTATATGGGTTTCTTGATGGTATATCACCGGTTTGGGTTGCTCCGCTTCCATATATTTTATTAGGGTCGCTATCTTTCATAGGATTTAGGGCATCTTGAAAATTACCACTTTCATCACTTACACGAAGCTTTGGCTCTGTTTCCTTAATGTAATATCTAAATAATTGCTCGTTGGTGAGCATGTTATTCATAGGGTGTTTATTAGCATCTATACGAGCGCTTCTGGCGTTTAATTTAGCATATACCTCCTCAAATGTTGGACGTTTCTTCTCTTGTGATTTGCTGGCTTGTTGTAGTAATATATTTATTAATGATGGATTACCGGCGTTTATATTCATTACTTATCTAATAATATAATAATATAATAATATAGTAAGAAGATTATAAAATTATCATGGTTGTAATTGAAACAAAATTGGAGGGGTTCAATCATAAATTAAGCTACGATAAATTAAATTATCCACAGTGTTCTTGTGGTAAATGTCCTCGTTTTTATTGGAATATGATGAATATAGGTGCGAGGGGGTCTGGTAAGACTTATACAATAGTTCAAATGATAAAGCATTACGAGAAGAATAAAATAATGAAAGATAACATTAAATATAAATTAAGAACTCATTTAATTTCACCGACAATTCAAGCTAATGAAATATATCAATCGTTAGACAGTCTTAACATGGATAAGGATGCCCATGAAAATTATAGCGATAAATTATTATTAAGTATCATCGCAGATATTAAGGATAAGAAGGAGAAATATGAAGACTATCTATTATATAAGAAATATTATGAGAAGGTTATGAAAATACCAGAAAATAAAATAGAGAAAGCATACGATGATAACCCAGACATGTTTCATCTATTAGAGAAATATAATTATCAACACCCTAATGAATTAGAACATGAACCACCTGAATTAAATATAATAATTTTAGATGATTTGGTTGGTAGTGATGCCTTTACACGTAAGACAAAATCAACGCTTGTGAATGCTATGATTAAGAATAGACATATGGGGATATGTTTTGCTTTACTTGTTCAATCTATTAGGGCAGTCCCTAAAAATATTAGGTTAAATTGTTCGGTGTTTCAATTAGCAACATTTAAGAATAAGAAAATGATTTTGGAGGATATCTATGAGGAAATATCTAATGTAATAGATTTAAATGGTTTTGAGGAATTATATGACCACGCTACCACAAAACCTTATGGGAGTTTAATAATAGATACAACGAACGGAAAACGCTTCCTATCAAATTTAGATTTTGAATTAACGTTAAATTAAAATCTAATCTTATTAATAGAATGAGAATAAATAGTATTGATATAGAAACATTAAATGAAATAGGTAATGTTAGTATTGAAGCACACACAAACAAATACGCATTTAATCGCTCTAAGGTTGAATTTGTAGAGACACTTGATGGAAGTGTTGAACGCAGTATTGTTGTTAATGCTAATGATAAACAATATATTAATGAAGATTGTGGAGAAACTAAGAAATTAATGAATGAAGAACGAGAGGCAAAACGTGAGATGTTATTTAGACAATCAAGGGTTCTATATCCAGAGAAGGAAGAATGGATTTTATCACTTGCGGTTGATGCCTTTATGGAACAAGAAGAACGAGGAATAGACATTACTAAACATAAATTTGAGAGTGATGCACCGAAATATTAATTTTAAATCATTATTTTTATATTCATATATAATAGATAATATATAAATATGACGACTTATGAAAATGTCGTAAAGCCGTTAGAAGATACTTATTTAATTTTACAATCACGGACAGCGGTTAAAGCTGGTATATCTTATACATGGACACTTAATAGCCCAATAGTAATAAATGAAAATGCTTATTTATCTGTTGTTGAACGATATTATGAAAGCTTCACCACTTCCGCAAATGGTGCACTTCCTTATGTAATCCGTTTAGTTCCTAATAGTAGTTCTATTGTTCATCCGGTAAATGCTACACCTACAACAGCAGTAAAGGAAGGAACTATAATAGATATAGGATATGACCATGAGCCAGCATCACGAGTAATAGAAGTTAAGCTTCCATCTCAACAAACTATTAATCAAATAACAATTGAACTAACTAAAACCCTTTCAGGCAACGCAGTAATAACATCTGTTCCCGAGTTTTTAATTATAGTTAAAATAATAGAACGAGAACCCAGAAATTTAAATTATGGAACACTTAATAACGTTAGACAACAGCTTTCAAGATTATAATATATATACTTATAGTAAAGATGCCAGAGAAATTTAAGACAATTACAAGTTTTATAAAATCAAGTAATAGAGCAAGTAATGAGAAAATATATAATTTTAGTATAGATTATCCAGATGGAATTTTAACATGTAATGGCGATGAATATATGGAAATAAATGTTGTAAGCTTTGATATGATAAATACTATGTATAATATATATAGTAGCAATAATCAATTTACAATAAGAAGAACGGTGACAGATACAACATATACAATACCGATAGGAAATTATAGCGTTAAAACATTTATGGCTACAATAATAAGTTTAATAAATGATGTTAATATAATAATATCTTATAATACCGCACAGAATAGTTATACATTTTCAAAGAAAGCAGGAATAACGCAATTATATTATTTAATACCTTCTAAAATATGGGGGTTAGTAAATATGATACCTACAACAATTTATGAAATACCTACAACAGGATTAACAACCGGATATATTAATTTAGTTAATTATTCTAAAATTATATTACGAACCGAAGGTATAAATTATTATTATTCTAATATAGAAAACTATGGCAATCGTAATTCATCAACATTATCTAATATTATATTTTGGGCATGTAAGAGTGATATAGAGCCCTTTAAAGTTATTAAATATAACAACGAAGATGCTGGGCGTTCATTCAGTTATAAGATAGAAAATAAAGAAATAAATAATTTAGTTCTACAATTGAAGAACGAAAATAACGAATATATATTAGATGCACCAGATTATCTAATCGCATTACAATTCAATTTCTATAAACGAGATGATAACATAATTAAAAATAGTATAATATCAATAAATAAACTATTGAATGATATATATACAACGCTAATATTTGCTATGAAACGTTTAAATTTACTTTAATTATTTTCTTTACTTATATTAAATATGATATCTTATAATGAAACTAACAACCATAAAAACTCACGATATTTTGAATTAGTCTTTAAGGAATATTATGAATTACAAAATGAACTTAAATTAATAGATTTGAATGAGAAAAATTCTTATGCGTTATATGATTTTAGAGATGATTATAATAAATATTTTATAGAAATTAGACACCGCAAGGAACATAATAGAAATGATTTAACTTATGTATTATTCAATAAGGATAAACTTGAAAGATTATATGAACTTCAAGAGCAAAATAAGAAATATAAAATAATGAATTATCAATATGTTTATAATGATGAGGACGGGATGGAAAATCATAAAATATATTCAATAAATATGATGGATTTAATTGGTGAAAGTTTATCCACTTGTATAGATAATCAAGGGAAAACATGTTATAAAATACCTATGATTTATTATCATAAAATTAAGGATTACCCATTATACATTCCTAAATTATAATAACATTAAATAAATAAAATATTCTTATTTATTAGAATAAAACAAAATGCTTTCTGCTGTTGGTAGAAATCTTGGTAATAAATTACAGAACGTTTATGCTAATCGTAGGAGTTATGCTCAATCTGCCCAAAAACTTGTAGGGGGTGGTCGTAAAATTATATCAGCTCTTGGACGTGCTAACGAGTTCGCCAGTAGAATTGGCATTTCTAATCCGCAAATATCAGGAGCGGTTGGTGCTATACAGAAATACGGAAATCCAGTATTAGATTTTGCCGATAGCGAATTACAACGTGTAGGAAACTAAATATATATATATTTTATTTTTATTGTTATTATATAGAACATAATGAAAACATTAGAAGAACGAACTGAGAAATTATTTAGCAAGAGTGAAGCTATGGTTTTATTATGTAGTAAAACAAGTTCTTATTGGAGCTTAATAAAATTTTGTTTTAATATTCCGTTAGTGCTTACCAGTAGTGCTATGTGTATAATTAATTCAATTAGTGATGATGCTAATGAAGTCAAGATACCTAATATCGTTGTTAATGCGGTTAGTGTTTTAATTATGAGTTTAAACAACAGCATAAAGGCAAGCGAAAAATGCGATTTATTCCGTAGATTATCACAGCAGTTTTTATTATTATCAGGACAGATAGAGAATGATAATGAAATTACAGAAAATGATTTTAATATAATAGCTATAAAATATGAAAATCTAATTAACGATGTATTATTTGAAGAGATACCGCATAGATATAAAATACAAGTGGCTGAGAGTTTTAAAGATAGACATGTTCCGTTGCAACTTAATGGGACAATTGGAAATAATAAACGCCAATCGTCATTTAAGGGCGATATAGTGATTAGTAATAATAATATTGTTTAATATTAGAGATGAGCTATTACATAGGAGCAACTGGTGAATATATTTGGGAGGAATTATTGGAAAATACTACATCAAATGTTGTTATTAGTAATAATATTAATTTTAATGCTGGACCATTAACGGACGCAATACAACAGACTATTACAGACGCCTTAGGAACAGCAGTAGGAGAATTAATACAAACACCAACACAGGTGGCAAGTGCAACAGGTGTAGGGGTTATATCTCTTACCGCATTAGGGTTGTTGTCTTATTATAAACTAAATAGGACAGCGGTTCAAGATGTAGATAGTATGGTATATAGTGCGGATTATGCTTCAATTTTAACACCAGGAATGTTTGATGATAGGGTAAGAATTAGATATGACAATAATTGGTTTAGTAATTCATTTTATTATGTAGATGGTGTGAAGAAGGGCGAAATATTAACATACCGACCAGAACAAGGAAGCAATATTTTAAATCTTGATGCTACAAATATTAAATTAGGAACTATAAATAATACGAGATTACCACAAAATTATGGGTTAAAATTAGGGATAGGAACAACACCAGTAGCAACGACAGATTTACATGTATATAATGCGACAACTGCTAATTTATTATTAGAAACAGGAGGAGCAGGGACAGCATCAATAGATTTTCAAAGGGGAACAATTAGTGATGTTAATGTAGATTTTAGGATTATAAGTGATGCGGGACGATTAAAGATATTATCACAAGATGAGGTCAATTTATACACAGCAACAACAAGCGAAATCGTGAGATATACAAGAACATTAATGACTAACTACAAAGATTTATATAATGTAGGAAATGTAAGCATAGGATTACAACCAGACGCAACATACCCCTCACAATTACGAGTATATAATTCAACAAATACTATTTTACGATTAGAGACAGACACAACAGGTAAAGCATCAATCGAGTTTCAACGAGGGGCGTTTAATGATGCTAATGTAGATTATAGAATAATAAACGAAAGTGATTTATTTAAAATACAATCGCAAAACGCCACCAATTTATACACAGCGGGGACGATGGAACTCATGAGAATATCTCCTACTCTTACAACAAATTATAAAGATTTTACTAATAACGGGGCATTTAATAATTTAGGTAATGTTAATCTATCAACAACAGCAGGGACATCTTCATATAAATTAAATGTAGAAGGTGATGTAAATATAGCGGGAATAGGTAAGAAGTTTTATGTAAATAATACGCCCGTTGTATCAAGTCAGTGGAATACATCAGGGACAACGATAGAATATACTACGGGAAGTGTAGGGATAGGGACGGACGCATCAACATATAAATTAAATGTATGGGGGACAATAAATGCGAACGGATTAATAACATGCGCAGGTTTAACATCATCGGCATTAATAACAGCAAATAACGGCATCACAATCGCAACAGGACAAACATTAACACTATCAGGAACGGCAGGAATAACTGCAGGGGGACTTATAACAGCAAATGGAGGCATAACAACATCGGCGACATCACTAATAACAGCAAATAACGGCATCACAATCGCAACAGGCAAAACATTAACACTATCAGGAACATCAGGAATGACTGCAGGGGGACTTATAACAGCGAACGGAGGAATAACAATAGCAACAGGGCAAACATTAACACTATCAGGAACGGCGAATATATCGGCAAATACTATGACCGCATCTGGACTAATAACCGCATCTACTATAACCGCATCTGGACTAATAACCGCAAAT
>Ga0073920_1000140_pt1 | contig 14454 bp, 10 predicted proteins | sample GWRWT4_2Sept14_2_FD_70953 | JGI IMG/M metagenome (GOLD analysis project Ga0073920, IMG submission 70953) | Sand microcosm microbial communities from a hyporheic zone in Columbia River, Washington, USA - GW-RW T4_23-Sept-14 | ecosystem: Engineered > Artificial ecosystem > Sand microcosm >...
TCGCTTTCACCCTCGTCGCCGTCCTGATCGCCGCCTTCTTCTTCAGCCAGGCGCACCGCCGAAACGACGTGCTCCTGATCGGCGACGTTGAACAGGCGGACGCCCGCACTGTTGCGGCCGATCACCCGCATCGAGCCGAGCGGCAGGCGGATCAGCTTGGCCTGGTCGGTGACCAGCATCAACTGGTCGGCCTGGGTGGCGGGGAAGCTCGCGACAACCGGGCCGTTGCGGGCGATGTTGTCGATATTGGTGATCCCCTGACCGCCGCGGCCAGTGCGGCGGTATTCGTAAGCCGAGCTCATCTTGCCATAGCCATTGGCGCAGACGGTGAGGATGAACTGCTCGCGCTCGTGCAGTTCGGCAATGCGTTCGGCGGAGAGCGAGGGCTCGCCTTCCTTCTCACCTTTCCACGGTGCGTACCGGACGTATTCCTCGCGCTCTTCGCTGGTGGTGCCGACGCGGTGGAGGATCGATAAGCTGATCACTTCGTCATCGCCCTTCAGCGTCATCCCGCGCACGCCGGTGGAAGTGCGGCTCTGGAACTCGCGCACTTCGTCGCCGGCAAAGCGGATCGCCTTGCCGCTGCGGGTGGCGAGCAGCACGTCGTCGCTGGCCTCAAGCAAGGCAACGCCGATCAGGCGGTCTGCGCTGTCCTCTTCGAACCGCATGGCGAACTTGCCGTTGCTGGGCACATTGGTGAACAGCTCCATCGAATTGCGCCGGACATTGCCCTTGGCGGTTGCGAAGACCACCGAGAGCTTGGCCCATTCGGCCTCGTCCTCAGGCAGCGGCAGCACGGTCTGGATCGTTTCATCCTTGTCGAGCGCCGGAAGCAGGTTGACGATCGGCCGCCCGCGCGTGGCCGGGCCGCCTTCGGGCAGCTTCCAGACCTTGAGGCGATAGACCTTGCCGGCAGTCGAGAAGAACAGCACCGGGTTGTGGGTGCTGGTGACGAACATGGAGGTCACCACGTCCTCGTCCTTGGTCGCCATGCCCGCACGGCCCTTGCCGCCGCGGTTCTGGGAGCGGAATGTGGAGAGCGGAGTGCGTTTGATGTAGCCGTCCATGGTGACGGTGACGACCATTTCGTCGCGCTCAATCAGGTCCTCGTCGTCGATCCCGTCGGCGGCGGCAGTGATTTCCGAGACGCGCGGCGTGGCATAGGCCTCGCGGATCAAGGTCAACTCGTCGCGCATTACGCCATAGAGCTTGGCGCGGTCGGCCAGGATCGAGAGATACTCCTCGATCGCCAGCGACAGTTCCTTCAGCTCGTCGCCGATTTCATCCCGGCCGAGTGCGGTCAGGCGGTGCAGGCGCAGTTCGAGGATTGCCTTCACCTGCGCTTCGGACAGGCGGTAAGTGCCGCCATCCTGTTCGGCGCTGGGCTCGATTGCTTCGACCAGGCGGATATAGGGCGCAATCTCACCAATCGGCCATTCACGGGCCAGCAGGGCTTCGCGCGCGGCAGTCGGATTGGGCGCGGCGCGGATGATCCGCACCACTTCATCCAGGTTGGTGACCGCAACCACCAGCCCCAGCAAGATATGCGCCCGATCACGCGCCTTGTTCAGTTCGAACTTGGTTCGGCGGGTGATCACTTCTTCGCGGAAAGTGATGAAAGCGGCGATGAAATCGCGCAGCATCAGCACTTCGGGGCGGCCGCCGCGGATCGCCAGCATGTTGGCCGGGAAGTTCGACTGTGCGGGCGTGTTGCGCCACAACTGGTTGAGCACCACTTCGGGGGTGGCATCGCGCTTGAGCTCGATCACCACGCGCATGCCAAGGCGGCTCGATTCGTCGCGGATGTCGGAAATGCCTTCGATCCGCTTGTCCTTGGCGGCTTCGGCAATCTTCTCGACCAGGCCCGACTTGCCGACCTGATAGGGGATCGAGGTCAGCACGATTGATTCGCGGTCGCCGCGGCCAGTCTCGATCTCATGGCGGCAGCGCATGATCACGCTGCCGCGCCCGGTGGTATAGGCACTGCGCGCGCCGTGCGTGCCCAGGATCAGCGGCGCGGTGGGGAAATCGGGGCCGGGGATATATTCGATCAGCTCTTCCGAAGTGATCGCCGGGTTGTCCATATAGGCCAGGCAGCCATCGATCACTTCGCCCAGATTATGCGGCGGGATGTTGGTCGCCATGCCCACCGCAATCCCGCCCGCGCCGTTGACCAGCAGGTTGGGAAAGCGGGCCGGAAGGACCGAGGGTTCTTGCCGCGAACCGTCGTAGTTGTCCTGGAAATCGACCGTATCCTTGTCGAGATCGTCAAGCAGGCTGTTAGCCACCCGCGCCAGCCGCGCTTCGGTGTAACGCATCGAGGCCGGCGGATCGGGATCCATCGAACCGAAGTTGCCTTGCCCGTCGATCAGCGGCAGCCGCATCGACCAGTCCTGCGTCATGCGGGCCAGCGCATCGTAGATCGCGCTGTCGCCGTGCGGGTGATAGTTGCCCATCACGTCGCCGACGATCTTGGCGCTCTTGCGATAGGGGCGCCCGGCGACCATGCCGCCTTCTTGCGCCGCGAACAGGATCCGGCGATGGACCGGCTTGAGCCCGTCGCGCACATCGGGCAGCGCGCGAGCCACGATCACGCTCATCGCGTAATCGAGGTAGCTGGTCTTCATTTCATCGACGATATCGACGCGCTGAAAATCGCCCAAAGGACCGGTGGGTTCTGGGGTGGAATCGGGAATTTCGGTGTCGTCGCTCACGCGGCTGTGATCACTTTATCTGTGGCTGGGATTTATCGTGCTGCAGCACTAGGGCATGGCGGCGGTCAAGGCGAGGGAAAGCCCCGGTCAAGCGCTATTTTTCCACATCTCGAAGGGTATTTCTGAACAAGCGGGCCACGGTACATTCAATTGCCATTCACCGCCCCGCCCATAGTGCGCGCAGGTGTTGCCAAACCGGCGTTTACGCGCCTATGGCGAAGTCGAGGAACAAGTGCCGCTTGGCCGGGCATTCCGCCTGCTTTCGCGGCTGCGTTAAGGAGACGAATTCGATGATCCGTGCCAGGTTTTTGACCCGCACCGCGCTGGGCTTGGTTGTCGCACTTGGGCTGGCCGCAGGGACTGCCGCACCGGCCATGGCCAAGGAAAAGCCGGCCAAGGAAGCCAAGGCTGGCGAACTCAAGCCTTCGAAGGCTTACATCCCCGCCTACAAGGCCGCCAAGGATGGACTTGATGCAGCCACCAAGCGGGCTGACGTGGTCGCTGCCCGGCAGAAGCTGGTCAATGCCACCAACGCCTACAATGCGGCCACCGGCAAGAAGGGCCGGGCCGACGCCCAGGTCCAGATCGATGCCGCCACTACCGAACTGGCCGGGCTGCTGACCGCCGAAAAGGGCCTGGTCGAAGCCGCCGTCGCCGCTTCGACCACTGCGGACGACAAGTACCTTTCGGGGATCCTGCTGACCAGCCTGGGCAACCTGGGTTCGGATAAGGCGATGCAGCGCCGCGGCGTGCAGATGCAGATCGACAGCGGCAAGCTTTCGGCCGCCGACCTGGTCAAGTACAATGGCGCGCTGGGCAAGCTGGCGATGGACATGAAGGACTATCCGGCCGCGCGCGCCGCGCTCAAGGCCGCGCTCGATGGCGGCAGCACCGATCCTGACATCAGCGTGCTGTTGGCCGATGCCTACATCAAAGACAACCAGCAAGCCGCTGGCCTGCAGGTGCTCAAGGACGCGTCGGCCAAGGCCGGGGCTGCGGTTCCCGCCGAATGGCTGCGTTATGGCGTTGCCATCGCCTACAAGGCCAAGCTGGCTGACGATGCCTCGTGGTTCTCCAACGTGCTGACCATCCACCATGGCACGACCGAAAACTGGTCGTTGTCGATCGCCGTGGTGCGCGATCTGCGCGGTTATGCTGGCCAGGACCAGATCGACCTGCTGCGCCTGATGGAGCGGACCAAGAGCTTCGTGGAAGAGCGCGACTATGTCGACTACATCCAGGCCGCCGATCCGCGCCGTTTGCCCGGTGAAGCGCTGAAGATCATCAATCAGGGCCTGGCTGCGGGCAAGCTCAACCCGGCTGACCAGTTCGTGACCGATGCCAAGGCCCAGGCCACCAGCCGGATCGGGCCCGACAAGGCCTCGCTGGCTGCGCTTCAGAAGGACGCCCGCGCGGCGGGCGCCACGGCGGCTACGGCAGCAGCGGCAGGCGATGCCTATCTGAGCTATGACGATGCCGCCACGGCCGAGGCGATGTACGCGATTGCGCTGGGCAAGCCCGGGGTCGATACCACCCGCGTGCAGCTGCGCATGGGCATTGCCCAGGCCGATCAGGGCAAGTGGGCCGATGCCGAGGCCAACTTCGCCAAGGTAACCGACGCCCGCGCGCCGATTGCCCAGCTGTGGACCTCCTATGTCAAGAACAAGGCCGCCGGCAAGTAAGCCACCGGCCAACAAGAACCGGAAGGGCGGCAGGCAACTGCCGCCCTTTTCGTTTGTCTGGAGCACAATGAAATTTGGGTTGATGCGATATTCTCCCCTCCCCAACGGGGAGGGGTCGGGGGTGGGGGCTCGACGCCAGCGTGGAACCCCCATCCCAACCCTTCCCCAACGGGGAAGGGCTATGCGATTATAAGCAATGTCATCGTGTTCTATTCAACCGGCCCAAATGCACCGCTGGCTTCATCCAGCACATGCAGCAATCCGTCCGAGATCGCAAAGAACGCCCCGGTCAGCCGCAGCTCGCCGCTGCGTTCCTTCTGGCGGACGCAAGGGAACGTGCGCAGGTTGGCCAGGCTGACCCTGACCCCGGCCTGCTCCATCGCCCGTTCGGCAGCGCGGCCTTCGGTGCCGTGAAGCGCCGCCACTTCGGCGCGGGCCTCATCCAGCATGCCGATCCAGTCGGCAATGAAGCCGCCTTCGCCGGGCTCGCTGCCGTGCATTTCCTGGGTCAGCGCGGCCTTGCAGCCGCCGCACATCCCGTGACCCACAACCACGATTTCTTTGACCTTGAGGAACTGCACGGCAAATTCGAGCGCGGCGGAAACGCCGTGGTGGCCGGGTGTGGTCTCAAACGGCGGGACCATCGCGGCGACATTGCGGACCACGAAGATTTCGCCCGGATCGACATCGAAGATCTGCGAGGGATCGACCCGGCTGTCAGAGCAGGCAATCACCATCACATCGGGCTCCTGGCCTTCGCGCAAGGCGGCCCACCGTTCATGATTGGGGGCCCAGCCGGTGCTGCGAAAGCGGCGATAGCCGGCGATCAGGCGGTCAAGTCCGCTTGGCGAATCCGTGGTCATGGGCGCGCTTGTGGCCTTGCAAATTCCGACTGGCAACCCCGGCCTCTTGCGCCTATCTGGGCGCCATGAACGACCTTTCGAACGCCCCCGCGCCGCAGCGTCAACGCAAGCCTGATTGGATCCGGGTCAAGGCCCCGACCAGTGCAGGCTATGGCGAAACCCGCCAACTGATGCGCGACCTCAATCTCAACACCGTGTGCGAGGAAGCGGCTTGCCCGAATATCGGCGAATGCTGGACCAAGAAGCACGCGACCGTGATGATCCTGGGCGATGTCTGCACCCGCGCCTGTGCCTTCTGCAACGTCAAGACCGGGATGCCCCGCGCGGTTGACCCGCTTGAGCCCGAACACGTCGCGATTGCCGCCGCCAAGCTGGGGCTGGAGCATATCGTGATCACTTCGGTGGACCGCGATGACCTGCCCGATGGCGGGGCCGGGCAGTTCGTCAAGGTGATCGAGGCGCTGCGGGCCAATACCCCGCAGACCACGATCGAGATCCTGACCCCCGATTTCCGCGGCAAGATGCGCCCCGCAGTCGAAGCCATCGTCGCGGCCGGGCCGGACGTTTACAACCACAACCTGGAAACCGTGCCGCGGCTCTATCCCACGATCCGTCCGGGTGCGCGCTACTATGCCTCGCTGCGGCTGCTCGAAGAGGTCAAGCACCACGATCCGCTGATTTTCACCAAGAGCGGGATCATGCTGGGGCTGGGCGAGGAGCGGCTGGAAGTCCACCAGGTGATGGACGACATGCGCAGCGCCGGGATCGATTTCCTGACCATGGGTCAGTACCTTCAGCCCACGCCCAAGCACACGCGGGTAATGGAATTCGTCGAACCCAAGACATTTGACGCTTACGGCTCGATCGCCCGGGCCAAGGGCTTCCTGCAGGTCGCTTCCAGCCCGCTGACCCGCTCAAGCTATCATGCCGGCGACGATTTCAAGGCCATGCGCGCGGCGCGCCAGGCGCAGGCTGACCGGGCGGCCGCCAAGCTCTGATGCCGGGCGTTCGCGAAGTCCGGCAACTGCCCTACAGCGCCGAACAGATGTTCGATCTGGTGGCCGATGTCGCGCGCTATCCCGAATTCCTGCCCTGGGTCGTCGGTGCCCGGGTCCGTTCGGACAACGAGCATGAGATGATCGCGGACCTGCTGGTGGGCTTCAACGCGCTTCGCGAGAAATTTACCTCGCGGGTGCTCAAGGTCCGCCCGCTCGAAATCAAGGTCCACTACCTCGATGGGCCAATGCGCGACCTGGACAATGACTGGCATTTTCGTGAGATCGAAGGCGGTTGCGAAGTGGACTTCACAGTCCAGTTCACCTTCCGCAATGCCATGTTCGAAAAGCTCGCGGGCCAGTATTTTGACCGGGCCTTCCGCAAGATGGTCGGCGCCTTTGAAGACCGCGCCAATGCGCTTTACGGCAGCAACAGCTCCAGCGCGACCAGCGCGGCCTGATGCCGCACCCCGACGCGGTCGGGAGCATCGAGCCAGCGTTCCTCGGCCAGAACCTCTTCTTCACCACGTACCGCCCGGGCAAAGACCACCGTCCCGACCGGCTTCTGGGGAGTGCCGCCATCCGGCCCGGCGATCCCGCTGATCGCCACCGCAACATCGGCATTGCTGTTCTTCAGGGCGCCTTGCGCCATGGCCCAGGCACAGGCGATCGAAACCGCGCCGAAGGTTTCGATCACATAGTTCGCAACCCCCAGCGATTCCTGCTTGGCCTCGTTCGAATAGGTCACAAAGCCGCGATCGAGCACTGCCGAAGAGCCGGGAATTTCGGTCAGCGCGGCGCAGACCAGCCCGCCGGTGCAGCTTTCCGCCAAGGCGACGGTGCGGCCCGCAGCGCGGTTCTCAGCCACGACGCGCGCGGCCAGTTCGGCCAGCTCGGTTGGAAGCAGGGTTGCACTCATGGCTGCAAACTCAGACCTCGCAGACCCGCATTTCCTTGTCTTCGCGCGCGCCGATCACCACCACTTCGGTAATCAGATCGACGAACCCGGTGGCCGGCAGCGGGGCGAGGGTGCCCAGCACGGCGTCGATATCCTTGCAATCCTTGGTCTTGATCTTGCTGGTGAATTCCTGGGTCATCACGCTTTCAAGCAGCGGCCGCATTGCCGTTTCGGGCATCGAATCCATCATTGCCGCAGTTTCCTTGTCGGTATCACCGCTGAACTTCAGGAAGGCGCGCTTGGCCATTGGCCAGGCGGCGGGCTGGCCCGTGGTCAGTTCTTTCGACAGTGCGGGCGCGCGGGTCGCCATGAACGAATCCTTGGACACGGTTGCCGAGCACTTTTCGATCACCGAATCGACCACGAACGGCAGCATATAGGCCACCATCCCGCGCAGTTCGGGCTTGGTCATGCACGGCACGGTCGCTGCCTGGGCCACACTGGGCAAGGTCACGGCGGCAAGGGCGAGGGCACCGGCGATGGACTTGGCGTGCTGGGTCATGGATTCGCTTTCGAGTCTGAGAAAACCTCTTGGTGATGGCTCTGCCGTGAATCTGCGATGAATTCCAGCGCGAAAGATCAGTTTGCCAACAAGGTGGCTACCGCTTGCGCCGCGATCCCTTCACCGCGCCCGGTAAAGCCGAGCCGCTCGGTGGTGGTCGCCTTGACGCTGACTGCGGCAAGCGGGGAGCCAAGCAAGTCAGCCAGTCGCGCCCGCATCTCCTCGCGGTGCGGGCCGATCTTGGGAGCCTCGCAAATGATTGTCAGATCGACATTGCCGATCCGGTAGCCAGCCTCAGCCGCCAGTTTCACCGCGTGGGTCAGAAAGCGGTCAGAGCTCGCGCCCTTCCACTGCGGATCGCTGGGCGGGAAATGGCTGCCGATATCGCCCGCGCCGATCGCGCCCAGAATGGCATCGACCAGCGCATGCACCGCCACGTCGGCATCGCTGTGCCCGGCAAGCCCGCGCGGATGGTCGATCCTGACCCCGCCCAGCCACAGCTCCTCGCCATCGGCCAGGCGGTGGACGTCATAGCCGGTTCCGATCCGGACCGGGGGCAGGTCAGCGGAGAAATCGCCCGCGAATGTCAGCTTGTGCAGCTTCTCGTCTCCTTCAACCAGCGCGACCAAAAGCCCGGCGGCTTGGGCAACCTGGGCATCGTCGCCGGCCATGAGCGCCCCTGTCCATGTGCGGTGCGCGGCCAGAATTTCTGCGTAGCGGAAGGCTTGCGGGGTCTGCACCCGGCGCAGCGCCTCTCTGTTGGCGGGCTGGCCCATGAAGTCACCGCTGGCTTCGGTCAGGCTGTCCACTACTGGCAGCACCGGGATTGCGCCGGGATGCTGGGCCAGCGCGGCGATAAGCCGCTCGATCACTGCGCCGGGCAAGTGCGGCCGCGCGGCATCGTGGATCAGCACCAGGGCAGGGGCCTCGCCTTCGAGTGCTTCGAGAGCCTTGCGCACCGATTCCTGCCGCGTGGCACCGCCGATGACCAATCGCACACCAGCAATCCCGGCCAGTGCCTGCTGGGCCAATTCCTCGCCGCCCTCAGGGATCGCAACCACGATTGGCGCGATCCCAGCAGCCGCCAGCGCCTCTGCCGAATGCCGCACCACCGGCTTGCCGCGCCAGAGTGCGAACTGCTTGGGAACCGGTTGCCCCGCGCGCAGGCCTTGCCCGGCCGCGACGATCACGGCGGCGGTGCGGGGCAGGGGTGGGGCTTCGTTCATGTTGCAACGCGGTATAGGCTTGCTCTCGCCGGGGCAATTCCCTATGTGCTGCCCAAATTTTAGGCAGCAGCAATGACTCTTCCCGTTCCGACCATTCTCTCGCCGATCCAGGTCGGCCCGGTGCAGATCGATTGCCCGGTGATCCTCGCGCCGATGACCGGCGTCACTGACTTGCCGTTTCGCCGCATGGTGCGCCGCTTTGGCTCGGGGCTCAATGTCACCGAGATGATCGCGAGCCCGGCTGCGATCCGCGAAACCCGCCAGTCGGTGCAAAAGGCGATGTGGGACGTGTGCGAAGATCCGGTCTCGATGCAACTGGTTGGCTGCGAGCCCGCACAAATGGCCGAGGCCGCCAAGCTGGTTGAGGATCGCGGCGCGGCGATCATCGACATCAATATGGGCTGCCCGGTCAAGAAAGTGGTCAACGGCGACGCCGGTTCGGCGCTGATGCGCGACATTCCGCTGGCGACCAAGCTGATCGAGGCAACCGTCAAGGCGGTCAAAGTCCCGGTGACAGTCAAGATGCGCATGGGCTGGTGCCATGACAGCCTCAACGCCCCCGAACTGGCGCGGATCGCCGAGGACCTGGGCGCGAAAATGGTCACCGTCCACGGCCGCACCCGCAACCAGATGTACCGCGGCGATGCCGACTGGGCCTTCGTGCGCGCGGTCAAGGATGCGGTCTCGATCCCGGTGATCGTCAACGGCGATATCTGCACGATCGAAGACAGTGCCAAGGCGCTCGCGCAATCGGGCGCCGATGGGCTGATGATCGGCCGCGGGGCCTATGGGCGGCCGTGGTTCCTTGCGCAGGTGATGCACTGGCTCAAGACCGGGCAGGAATTGGCCGATCCCGATCTCGACACCCAGTTCGACCTGGTGCTGGAACACTACCGCTGGATGCTCGATCATTACGGCGAGCACACCGGCGTGCGCATGGCCCGCAAGCACCTGGCCTGGTACACCCGCGGGCTCCCCGCATCGGCGGCATTCCGCAACAAGGTCAACTTCATCGAAGACGCTGAGGATGTGATGCGCGAACTGACCGAGTTCTACGGCCCCTTCCTCAGCCGGGCCGCGGCTTGATGCTCGATCCGCTGCGCCAGCTAGCCAGTCTGCCGCACGCGGTAGTGGTGCTGGCGCCGGGGCAGACAGTGGCGGCGGCCAATCCGGCAGCGGAGCAATTGCTGGGCCAATCGTTCCGGCGGTTTGAAGGGCGTCCACTGGGCGAATTGCTGGTCTTCGACGAAGAGCGCCTGGCCGAACGCCTGGCCGAAACCGACGCCCAGCTTTCGGCGCGGGCAACGGGGATCCGAGTGCTGGGGCAGGGGCCGCGCCGGGTTGATGTGACCGTGGCGCCGGTGATCGACCAGCCGGGCTGGCAAGTGCTGACCATCCACGACATCGGCGGCGCCGAAGCGATGCGCGAAACGCAGTCCTCGGGCGAGGATTCGATGCTGCGCGCCCCCGAAGTGCTGGCGCATGAGATCAAGAACCCGCTGGCGGGCATTCGCGGGGCGGCGCAATTGCTGGGGCGCAAGCTTGACGGCAGTGACCTCGCCATGACCCGCCTGATCGCCGACGAAGTGGACCGGATCGCCAAGCTGATCGACCAGATGCAGTCGCTCTCGCGCCGGACCTTGCCCGAACTTGAGCCGTGCAACCTCCACGAAGCCGTCCGCCGCGCTCGCGCGGTGATCGAGGCCAGCGGCAAGTCACCGCCGATCGCCGAGGAGTTTGACCCCTCGCTGCCCGCGGTGCTGGGCAATGGCGATGCCCTGGTCCAGGTGTTGATCAACTTGCTCGCCAATGCCGCCGATGCCGTCCGTTCCCGCGACGAACCCAGAATCGCGGTACGGACCCGCTTTGCCAGCGGCCTTCAGCTCCACCGCAGCGCCGATGGCCAGCCGGTGCGCTTGCCGATCGAGCTTCGGGTCAGCGACAATGGCCCCGGGATCGATCCAGTGCTGCGCGATCACATTTTCGAACCCTTCGTGACCGGCAAGAAGAGCGGGCAGGGGCTTGGCCTCGCCCTGGTCCGGCGTCTGGTGGCCGACATGAACGGGCGCATCACCCATGACCGCGACGAGGCGGCCGGGTGGACTCATTTCCGTGTGCACCTGCCGCTGGCTGAAGAGCGCCGCAAACCCAGCCGGGAGGAAGCGGCATGAGCGTGCTGCTGGTTGAAGACGATGTCTCGATTGCGCTGGTGATCACCGCCGCGCTGGAGGCCGAGGGCTTTGCCGTAACCGGTTGCGATTCGATCGCCGAGCGTGACCGGCTGCTGGGTGAACGGGCTTATGATGCCCTGGTCACCGACGTGATGCTGACCGATGGTGACGGGATCGAGACGCTGGGCGCGGTACGCGAAGCGGCCCCCCGGATGCCGATCATTATCCTCTCGGCCCAGAACACGCTCGATACCGCGGTGCGCGCCAGTGATACCGGCGCGTTCGAGTATTTCCCCAAGCCCTTCGATATCGACGAACTGGCCCGCACGGTGCGCCAGGCGGTCGGCAATGCCTCGGCGCGCGGGGGAGGGGAGGAAGACGCTCCGGTTGCCGGATTGCCATTGGTCGGGCGCTCGGCGCCGATGCAAGCGGTCTACCGGATGATCACCCGCGTGCTGCGCAACGATCTGACCGTGCTGGTGCTGGGCGAAAGCGGCACCGGCAAGGAATTGGTCGCCGAAGCGATCCACCAGCTTGGCCACCGCAAGGCCGGGCCGTTCGTGGCGGTCAACACCGCCGCAATCCCCGCCGAGCTGATCGAAAGCGAACTGTTCGGGCACGAAAAGGGCGCCTTCACCGGCGCGGTCGCGCGTCATGCCGGCAAGTTCGAACAGGCCCAGGGCGGCACACTGTTCCTCGACGAGATTGGCGACATGCCGCTCGATGCCCAGACCCGCCTGCTGCGCGCGCTGCAATCGGGGCGGATCCGCCGGGTTGGCGGGCGCGAGGAAGTGGCGGTCGATGTCCGGATCGTGGCCGCGACCAACAAGGACCTGGAACCGATGATCGCCGCCGGGACCTTTCGCGAAGACCTGTTCTATCGGCTCAACGTGGTGCCGATCACCCTGCCGCCGCTGCGTGAGCGGGCCGACGACGTGCCCGCGCTGGCCCGGCACTTCCTGCAACAGGCAGCCGGAGAAGGGCTCCCGCGTCGACGTCTGTCCGAAGACGCCGCCATGGTACTCGCCAGCGAGCCGTGGCGCGGCAATGTCCGCGAACTGCGCAATTTCATCTACCGCATGGCGCTGCTGGCGCGCGAGGATCTGGTCGATGCCGAAGGGCTTGAACCGCTGCTCGCCAGTGTACCAACCAGCAGTTCCTTGGGCGAACAAGGCGGCCTCGATGCGGCTGTAGTCAGCTGGCTTGGCGAGAATCGCCCCACCGCTGGGCAGGTTTATGATGCCGCGCTGGCGGCGTTTGAACGTCCACTGTTTATCGAAGTGCTGCGCCAGACCGGCGGAAACCAGCTCCGCGCCGCGCAGCATTTGGGCATAAACCGCAACACCTTGCGCAAGCGCCTGACCGAACTGGCGATTGATCCGGGCGAACTTCAACCCTGACACCGAAACACCTTGCAACTCTGCAACAGTAGTGTTGTATTATCGCAACGATGGAGCAAGCCCGCCCTCTGGACCGCACGCCGGACCGCCGCAAGGCCTGGGCGCGTCTCTGGCGCCGGGCCCAAGTCACGGTGCGCCGCTCCAACCTGTTCCGAATTCTTGAGATTGGCTCGGTCGTTGCTTTCCTGACCATGACCGGGATCACCTGGTACGCCTTCCAGGCCCAGGCCGGGCGCGGGCAATTGCTGCCGACCGAGCTGACTTCGATCCTGCTGGTCGGCACGCTGGTCCCGGCGATGGGCATCCTGGTGCTGCTGGGCCGGCGGCTCGCCCTGCAACGCGCCCAGGAAGAGATCGGCCGCAGCGGGCAGTTGCACGTCCGCCTGGTGTTCCTGTTCTCGCTGATTTCGGCGGTTCCGACCTTGCTCGTGGTGATTTTCGCTTCGTTCTTGTTCCAGTCAGGGGTGGAATTCTGGTTCTCTGACAAGTCGCGCGGGCTGCTGGAAAACGCCAACCAGCTGGCGATCGGCTATTCCGAGCAGATCAAGAAGGACATGGAGTACGAAACGCTGGCGATGTCGGCCGATATCGCCGACTTTCTGACCCACGATGGCTTTGACAGTCCGGCATTTCCGGAAATGTTTTCGTACAATGTCCACAACCGCAAGCTCGATGAATCGGTGATCCTGGTCAAAGGGCGCGATGGCCTGCTGCGGCGCCAGGCGGTGGCGAGCGGCCCGCAGCCCTTGTCCGAAAACGTTTCGAACGAAGTGCTGCGCCAGCTCGACCGGGGTGAGCGGATCGTGGTCAACTCTTCGGCCAAGAGCATCCAGGCGGTCACCCCGATTGACCGCAGGGCGGGGCTCTACCTCTATACCGAGCGCAAGAGCGACCTGCTCTCAGCCGGATACGCCCAGAACATCGTGCGCGCCTATGACGAGCTGACCCAGCGCACCCGGATCCAGCAACTGCGCTTCAATGTGGCGCTGTTTGTTGCCAGCCTGGCGCTGGTCGGGCTGTCGGTGTGGTTCGCGCTGCGCTTTGCCGACCGGCAAGTCAAACCGCTCTACGATCTGGTCGATGCCGCGCGTGAGGTTGGCTCGGGCAACTTCTCGATGCGGGTCGAAGGGCGCACCGGGGCCGACGAAATCGGTCTGCTCAACCGCGCCTTCAACCGCATGACCCAGCAGCTTGAGCGGCAGAACCACGCGCTGCTCGGTGCCAACCAGCAACTCGACGAACGCCGCGCTTTCATGGAAGCCGTGCTCGAATCGGTGACCGCCGGGATCATCAGCACCAATGCTGAAGGCGAGATCCGGTTGATGAACGGATCGGCGCAGAAATTGCTGCTCGAACGCGATGCCGAAGTGCCGATCGGGACCGAATTGGCCCAGGTCGCCCCGCAAATCGCCGCGCTGGCCGCCAGCGGCGAGGAGGGCGGGATCGTTCAGTTCTCCAAAGGGAGCGAGCTGCTCACGCTGGCGGTCAAATCGACCCGTTCGGCGACCGGATTGGTGGTGACCTTCGAAGACATCACTCGCCAGCTGATCGACCAGCGACAGGCTGCCTGGTCCGACGTGGCGCGGCGTATCGCGCATGAGATCAAGAACCCGCTGACCCCGATCCAGCTGGCCACCGAACGGCTCAAACGGCGCTATTCCAAGCAAGTGATCGCCGACAGCGATCTGTTCGAGGAACTGACCGGCACGATCATCCGCCAGGTCGGCGAACTGCGCCGGATGGTCGATGAATTCTCGTCCTTCGCGCGCCTGCCCAAACCGCTGTTTCGCGGCGAAGACCCGGTCGATCTGGCCCGGCAGGCCTTGTTCCTGCAGGAAGTGGCCAGGCCCGATATCAACTTTGCCTTCGCCGCCGATGCGAACCTTGGGATCATCGCCTGCGATCGTCACCAGTTCGGCCAGGCCATGACCAACGTGCTCAAG
>Ga0073920_1000146_pt1 | contig 13754 bp, 12 predicted proteins | sample GWRWT4_2Sept14_2_FD_70953 | JGI IMG/M metagenome (GOLD analysis project Ga0073920, IMG submission 70953) | Sand microcosm microbial communities from a hyporheic zone in Columbia River, Washington, USA - GW-RW T4_23-Sept-14 | ecosystem: Engineered > Artificial ecosystem > Sand microcosm >...
CTGCACGTCAGGATCGAGCCGACAAGTCCCACGGCGCGCTGCTTGTCAGCCATTCGCACTCAAGCGCGCCAGCCAAGCCTGTCCGGTTCAGGCATCCCCGCGCCGGCCCGCCCGTTCGCGTTCCTCCGCTGGCGTCAGGTCCGGGTTCGCCGCCGGATGGTTTGGCGTAGCCCCAATCCTCCCTGTTTTTGCGAAGCACAAATGGGGAGGTGGCGCGCCCGAAGGGCGTGACGGAGGGGTAGGGCCTTGCCGCATTACCCCTCCGTCATTTGCTGACGCAAATGCCACCTCCCCATTTGCGGCTGCGCCGAAAACAGGGAGGAGTTTGTGTTACCGCCCTTGCTCCGCGTCGATCAGCGCCTGGACCTGTTTGTAGAACGCCTCGCGCGCATCCGGTTCCGGGCCCTTGGTGGCGCGGGTCCAGTTGGCGTTGGAGGCGATCACCAGCCGGCGCTTGGGATCGATGAAGATCCCCTGGCCGAAGATGCCCTGGGCGGCGACCGAGCCGTCGTCATAGGTCCACCACTGGAAGCCATAGCCGTGGCCCGGCTCGCCAATGTCCTTCTGTTTGACGGTCGCCTGGGCGAACCAGTCGGCCGGGACGATCTGCTTGTCGCCCGCCTTGCCGCCGCCGAGCACGAACAGGCCGAACCGGGCAAAGTCACGCGTGGCCGCCTGGATGCAGCAGCCGGCAATCTCGTGCCCGGTCTTGCCTTGCAGCCAGGTCGCCTTGGCTTCCATCCCCACCGGCTGCCAGACCATTTCCTGCAGGTACTGCGCCAGCGGCTTTTTGGTGGCTGAGGAGACCAGTACCCCGATCAGGTTGGTTTCGCCCGTGTTGTAATGCCAGACCTCGCCCGGCGGGTGGGCGCGGGGGAGTTTGCGCATGTAGCTGACGGTCGCGTCGAGGCCGTCTTCCGGCTCGGCATTGTTGAACTTCGCGACGTCAGCGTTGGGGTCTTCGTAGTCCTCGTTCCACTGGACGCCCGAGCTCATGGTCAGGAGCTGGCGGACCGAAACGTCATCATAGGCCGAGCCCTTGAGGCCGGGGATGTAGAGGCTGACCTTGTCTTCCAGGCTCTTGATATAGCCATCCTGGATCGCCGCCCCGACGAGGGTCGAGGTGAACGACTTGGCGACCGAGAAGCTGGTCCAGCGCCCCTCAGGGCCGAAGCCCAGCCCGTACTTCTCTAAGCGGATCTTGCCGTCCTGCAGGATCACGATCCCGGCAGCGCGTTGCTTGGCCATGTAGTCGTCGATGCCGGGGATAGTCAGCGGCTGACCCTGCGGCAGGGGCAGCGGGGTGGCGGACGGGGCGATCTCGCTGGCGGTCGCCAGTACGGTCAGGCGGTCCATCGCCCGGAACGCGGCATCGCGCTCATCCTGCTGCCACATCAGCACGTCGCGGTTGGTCGGCAGCGCGCCCAGCAGGCCGCGCGTCTCCTGGTCCAGGCTGGCATACCAGCCGCCGCCGGCCAGCAGCACGGCAACGAGTGCCCCAAGGGCAATGGTCCGCTTGCGCATGGTAATCTCTCTCCCTGTTATCGTCCGCACCATAGCCAGCGCGAGCGATCAGGAAAGAGGGGTCAGCTGCGCCCGACGCTCGAATAGGCAAAGCCCTTGGCGCGGACTTCGGCCGGATCGTAGATATTGCGCAGGTCGACCAGCACCGGCGCCTTGGCCAGCGCCTTGACCTTGTTCAGATCGAGCGCGCGGAAGGCGTCCCATTCGGTCACGATCACCACGGCGTCAGCGCCTTCGATCGCGGCATAGGCATTGGGCTGCATCTCCACCTCGGGCATCAGCGGCTTCGCCAGTTCCATGCCTTCGGGGTCATAGGCCGCCACGCTGACGCCGGCATCGGCGAGGGCGAGGGCAATCGCGATGGCCGGGCTGTCGCGCATGTCATCGGTGTTGGGTTTGAAGGTCAGGCCCAGCATGGCAACCTTCTTGCCGCGCGCCTCGTCCATCCCGCCCAGGGCCTCGATCACCTTGCGGCCCATGGCGCGCTTGCGGCTGTCATTGACCTTGACCACGGCTTCGACGATTCTGGTCGGGGCCTCATAGTCCTCGGCAGTCTTGAGCAGGGCGAGCGTGTCCTTGGGGAAGCACGATCCGCCATAGCCCGGCCCGGCGTGGAGGAACTTCGATCCGATCCGCCCGTCCATGCCGATCCCGCGGCTGACGTCCTGAACATCGGCGCCAACCTTTTCGCACAGGTCCGCCATCTCGTTGATGAAGGTGATCTTGACCGCGAGGAAGGCGTTGGCGGCGTACTTGATCAGTTCCGACGAACGGCGGCTGGTGAACAGCAGCGGCGACTTGTTGAGGAACAGCGGGCGGTAGACCTCGGTCATCACGGCCCGGGCCCAGTCATCTTCGGTGCCGACCACGATCCGGTCGGGATGCTTGAAATCGCTGATCGCCGCGCCTTCGCGCAGGAATTCCGGGTTGGAGGCGACGGCCACGCGCACCGGCAGGTTCGCTTCCGACAGGATCCGCTCAACCTCGTCACCGGTACCGACCGGGACGGTCGACTTGGTGACGACCACCGCATCGTTCTTGAGGTTCTGGCCGATCTCTTCGGCCACGGCATAGACATAGGACAGGTCGGCATGGCCATCGCCGCGGCGGCTGGGCGTGCCGACCGCGATGAAGATTGCCCCGGCCCCGGCGATCCCTTCGGCCAGGTCCGTGGTGAACGACAGGCGCCCGGCCTTGACGTTGGAGCCGACCAGTTCGGCCAGGCCCGGCTCGTAGATCGGCATCACCCCGGCGCGCAGGCTCTCGATCTTGGCCGGGTCCTTGTCGATGCAGACCACTTCGTGCCCGAAATCGGCAAAGCAGGCGCCTGAGACCAGGCCCACATAGCCCGAGCCGACCATTGCAATCTTCATCGTCTAGTCCTCTGTCCTGACGCGCACCGCGCCATCGCTCGCCTCTGCCGTTAGCAGCCAGCGGGTTGTTCCTTCCAGCCCCAGCGCGGTCAAGCGTCCGCTGCTGTAGGCCCCGGTATCGACCCCGATCCGGTTGGCGCGGAAAGCGGGTTTGTCAGTGATCGTGTGGCCGTGGACCACCACGGCGCCGAAATCGTCGGGGTGATCGAGGAACGGCTCGCGGATCCAGCGCAGGTCGCCGATCTTCTGGTCAGCCAATGCAACCCCGGGCCGCACCCCGGCGTGAACGAAGTGATAGTCCCCGATCGTCACCTGATCCTCGAAGCTGGCAACAAAGGCCAGATCCTGCGCCGGTATCGCCGCCTGGGCCAGCGCCATCACTTCCTCGATCTCGGCACGGGTATAGTCGGCCGGATCGATCGGATAGGACAGCAGCGTCTCGCGCCCGCCGAACCGCAGGAACGGGCGCATCACGCTGGGCTTGCGCAGCGCGGCGAGGAACATCTCCTCGTGATTGCCCATCAGGATCCGCACCCGGCGGCGCTGCTGCCAGTCGCGCGCCAGGCGGATCACGCCGGCGCTATCGGGTCCGCGGTCGATCAGGTCACCCAGCAGAACCACGGTGGTGCGGGCGCCGCCGCGCGTCGCGTCGTCAGCCTCGATTGCCGCGATCAGGCCTTCGAACAGGTCCGCGCAGCCATGGATGTCGCCCACGGCATAGACGCGTTCGCCCGCCGGAATCGCGGCGTTGGGGGCGGGCGGGGCGGCCCCAAAGAACTGGCGCAGGCGGGAAATCATCAGGACCGCGTCTATAGCGGCGCAGGGCTTAACCGACAATGATCGCGTCGGCCCGACCGTTGCCGTAAAAGCACACTTACCGGCTGCGTGTAATCTTTGTGTCGCTTTCCTCTTGTGCAGTGCAACAAAGCTGTGCCACCCGGGTCTCGTCCGAACCGAATGCTGCCGGACCGAGCAGCAAGGGGCGGGCGCAGGTGGGACGAAGCGCTAACAATCGCATAGGAAGATTGACATGCTCACGTCCGTCCGCAGCCTTCTGGCCGCAACCCTTCTCGCTGGCACTGCGCTGGCTGCTACTCCGGCCCTGGCCGAAGAAACCGACGCTCCGGCCGACCTGACGGTTACCGGCAACGTTGCCCTCGTCACCGACTATCGCTTCCGCGGCCTGTCGCTCTCGGCTGGCGATGTCGCCGTGCAGGGTTCGATCAACCTCAGCCACTCGTCGGGTCTCTACATCGGCACCTGGGCCTCGAGCCTGGAACAAGACGCGTTCGACATTTACGGCTCGACCGAAGTTGATGTCTACGCCGGCTGGACTGGCAAGGTCAGCAGCGGCCTGACCGCCGACGTCGGCCTGCTGTACTACGTCTATCCCTCGGGCAGCTTCGGCGATGGCAACGTGTTCGAGCCTTACGCCTCGCTCACCGCCGCGATCGGCCCGGCCAGCGCCAAGTTCGGCCTGAACTATGCCTGGAAGCAGGATTCGCTCGGCGGCGATGACAACCTGTACCTCTACACCGACTGGTCGCTCGCCGTGCCGAGCACGCCGATCACCGTGACGGCCCACGCTGGCTACACCGATGGCGCGCTGTCGCCCAAGCGGCTGACGCTGGCTGGCACCGGCGGCGGCTGGGACTACAGCCTCTCGGCCAGCGCCACGCTCTATAAGGGTCTGTCGCTCGGCGTCGCCTATATCGGTGTTGACGGCAATTCGATCGGCGGCTTCTCGGACGATGCCGTGGTCGGGACGCTCAAGTACAGCTTCTAAACAGAGTTACCCCACGGGGTGAGCAGGGCGGCCTGTCCCGGGAAACCGGGGCGGGCCGTTCTGACGTTTCTGGCTGTTTCAGCGCGGCTGAAACAGGGCGCCGTCGGCCCACGCCCCCACCCGGGCACCCAGAGCATACAATCTCGTTGGGAGGCCGGGTGGGGGCGTGGGCCGGCGGTGCCACTCCGCGTTAGCGGAGCATATCAACGCAGATAAAAGTCCACCGTCGTGACCACGCGCACCTTCTTGTACGGCGTATCCGACACGCCCCAGCCGCCGCCCGAATCGCCATCGCGCGCCGTGACTTCGAAATAGCCCTGGGTCGCACTCTTGATGTTGCCCACGCTGGTGCCGCTGTCCTGGGCAAACTGCTGGGCCGAGGCGCGGGCGTCCTTGGTTGCCGCCGCGACCATCTCGGGCTTGATCGCGTTGAGCTTGGTATAGGTGAAGGCGATGCCGGAGCCTTCCTCCAGCACCACGCCGCGCCGGACCAGCTCGAACTGACGGCGCACCGCGGCCTGGGCGCGCTTGATGTCGGTGGTGCGCAGGGTCATCCGCTGGCGCACGGTAAAGCGCTGGATCCCGTTCTCGCTGAACTGGTTGACGTTGACCCCGGTCGGCTGGAGATCGTCCGCCGGGAAGCCCAGCTCGCGGAAGAAGGCCCGGATCGATTCCGAATCGCGATCGACGCTGGCCTGGGCCGTCGCCAGATCCGGGGCTGAGGCCGAGTACGCGATCGTCCAGGTGGCAAGGTCAGCCGTCACTTCGCGCTCGGCCAGGCCGCGCACGGTGACCGAGCGATCGGCATCCTTGGCCCGGACCAGGCCATTGCCTAGCAGATAGCCGCCCGCGATCAGGCCCAGGGTCAGCACCCCGGCACTGGCCAGCCAGCGGCGGGTCACCGGGTCGTGCCAGAAACGGCTGGCGGTGGCGGGTAGATCGGCACTATGATCGGACATGGAAAGTCTCCTGAGCGGGCGGTCCCGTCATGCGCCCGACAGGCTTTCTGCACGATGAACTGTTTTATTTGAGCGATGAACCGAGTTGGAGTTGCCGTGACCCGTTACCTGCACACCATGATCCGCGTGACCGATCCCGAGGCGACGGTTGCCTTCTTTGAGCTGATCGGGCTGCAGGAAGCGCGCCGTTTTTCCAGCGAGCAGGGCCGCTTCACGCTGATCTTCCTGGCCGCTCCGGGGCAGGAAGGCCTGGCCGAGGTTGAGCTGACCTACAACTGGCCGCCCGAAAATGGCGAAGGCGAGGTCTATACCGGCGGTCGCAACTTCGGCCATCTGGCCTACCGGGTGGAGAATATCTACGCCACCTGCCAGGCGCTGCTCGATGCCGGCCACACGATCCACCGCCCGCCGCGCGATGGCCACATGGCCTTCGTCAAGTCGCCCGACGGGATCTCGGTCGAGCTGCTGCAGGACGGCAATCTTCCCCCGGAGGAACCCTGGGCCTCGATGCCGAACGTCGGCAGCTGGTAGGGGTCAGACCCGCTGCGGGGCGAACCGCAGCAGGGCAAAGCCGCACAGGGCCGATACCAGCGATCCGGCCAGCACGCCCAGCTTGGCCTCGTCGATCAGTGCTTGCTGGCCGGGGAAGGCGAGGGCGCCGATGAACAGGCTCATCGTGAAGCCGATCCCGCAGAGCATGGCCATTCCGGCCAGTTGCTGGCGGCTGGCGGGCGGAGGCTCGGCCAGCTTGAGCGCCTTGGCTAGCAGGATTGCGCCGAGGATGCCGATCGGCTTGCCCAGCAGCAGCCCCAGGGCAATTCCGAGCGGCAGCGGGCCGAAGCCGGCACTAGCCGTTAGTTCGACCCCGGCATTGGCAAAGCCGAACAGCGGCACGACGAAATAGGCGCTCCACGGCACCAGCGCGTGCTCCATCCGCAGCAGCAGGCTGTCGCCTTGCCGGTCAAGCTTGAGCGGAATGGTGAAGGCGGCCAGCACGCCTGCAACCGTGGCGTGGACCCCGGAATGGAGCACGCAATACCAGGCGGCGATGGCGAGGAGGACATAGGGCCAGCCGCGCTGGACCTTGAACCGCCCTAGCAGGGCCATAGCAACGAGGATCGCCGCGCCGCCACTCAGCCAGGCCAGCTTGAGCAGCGCGGTGTAAAACAGCGCAATGATCGCCACCGCGCCCAGATCGTCGACGATCGCCACGGTCAGCAGGAACAGCCGCAGCGCCAGCGGAGCGCGCTTGCCGAGCAGGGCAAGGACGCCGACCGCAAAGGCAATGTCGGTCGCCGCCGGGATCGCCCAGCCGCGCGCCAGACCCGGCTCGCTCCCGGCCACGGCGAGGTAGATCAGCGCCGGGACCGCCATGCCGCCAATCGCGGCGAGCACCGGCAGGCGGCGCTGGGCGGGAGTTGAAAGCTCTCCCACCAGCAGCTCGCGTTTGATTTCCAGCCCGACCACGAAAAAGAACACGGCCATTACCGCATCGTTGATCCACAGGTGCGCCGTTTCCAGCTTTGGGATCGGCGTCCAGGGCAGTGGGGCGTGGAGCAGGGCGTGGTACGTGCCGGACAGAGCCGAATTGGCGGCCAGCATGGCCAACACGGCTGACAGGATCAGCAAGAGGCCGGCCCCGGCCTCGCCGCCGAACAGTCGGGTAAGGGCGCTGGCTATGCGCGAGGCGAGATGGCGATTTGCAGGCATGGCCGGATAAATCGACCAATCGCGCGCGCGTTGCAAGCAGTACCGAATCTGGTTACGCTTCCGAAGTTTGGCGGATAAACAGGGGGCTCTCCAGAGGGAGCATGACCGGATCGGGCGGCGAAATCGGCTGGGCGCTTGAGGCGCTGCTGCTTGCGGAACGTGAGCTTTTGCTGTTCGCGGGGTTCTGGATTGCGGTCGGTCTGATCGATGAGCTGGCAATCGACCTGTCCTGGCTGTGGCTCAAGCTGACCGGCCGCGCCCGCACCCGCACTCTGCCGCCTGGCTTCGGCGCAGCGCCGCTGGCCGGCCCGATGGCGGTCTTCATTCCGGCCTTTGCCGAAAGCGCGGTAATCGGGGTGACGATCCGGCACCTGTTGCAGGCCTGGCCGCAGGAGGCGCTGCGGCTTTATGTCGGCTGCTATCGCAACGATCCGGCCACTGTGGCAGCGGCCGTAGCCGCGGCGGCGGGCGATCCGCGCCTGCGCCTGGTCCTGGTCGATGGCGCCGGCCCCACCACCAAGGCCGATTGCCTGAACCGGCTCTACGCCGCTCTGCTGGCCGATGAAGTGCGCAGCGCCCGGCGGTTCAGGGGCGTGATCCTGCATGACGCCGAAGATATGGTTCATCCCGCCGCGCTGCAGGCCATCGACGCGGCGCTGGCGGCGGTCGATTTCGTGCAATTGCCGGTCCGCCCGGTGCTGGCCGAGGGCAACCGCCTGGTCTCCGGTCACTATGCCGACGAATTTGCCGAGAGCCATGCCAAGGCGATGGTGGTGCGCAATGCGCTTGGCCTGGCGCTGCCGGCGGCCGGGGTGGGCTGCGGCCTGTCGCGCACGGCACTGGAGCAACTGGTTAAGAGCCAGCAGCCCCATGGCGTGGCCGGGCCGTTTTCGCCCGACGCCCTGACCGAGGACTATGAGCTGGGCTTGACCCTGTCGAAGACCGGGCGGGGCAGTGCCTTCTTGCGGCTGCGCGCTGCCGATGGCGGCCTGGTCGCGACCGCCAGCTGCTTCCCGGACACGCTGGCCACGGCGGTCCGACAGAAGACCCGCTGGATCCACGGCATCGCCTTCCAGAGCTGGGACCGAATCGGCTGGAGTGCCAATCCGCTCGAGTTCTGGATGGGGCTGCGCGATCGCCGCGGGCCCTTGACCGCGCTGGTCCTGGCCGCCGCCTATACCCTGCTGGCGCTTGATGCCTTGCTGGTGCTGGCCCAGGTCGCGAAACTGGTGCCGGCGGTGCCGCTGACCCCGGTGCACCAGGCGTTGCTGGGCCTGGGGCTGGCCGGACTGGCCTGGCGGGCCTTGTTCAAGCTGCTGTTCGTTGGCCGCGAATATGGCTGGGCCGAGGGCCTGCGCGCCGTGCTGCGCATCCCGGTGGCTAATGTCATCGCGATCATGGCCGGTCGCCGCGCGCTGCTGGGCTATGTGCGCAGCCTGGGCGGAGCGCCGGTGACCTGGGACAAGACCGAACATCTGGCCCATCCCGCCGCCAAACCGCTGCAGGAAGTCGCGGCATGAACCGGCTGCGCCCCCGCCGCGGCCAGCCGCTGATCGCGCTCGGTGCGGTGCTGCTCGGCTGGGTCGGCCTGCGGGCCGCGCTGTGGGAGGAGATTGTGCTGCCAGCTTTGCCCGCCCCGGTGGCCGAAGCTGTGGCCAAGGTGCTGCCGCCGGTCGCTCAGCGGGAAGCCCCTGCAGCGCCGCCGGCTGCGAGGGCAATCGTGCCCACGGTCCGCACGCCGCCGCCTGCGCCCGTGGCGCCGCCGCCCGCCTTGATCGCCGCGCCGCCGCCAGCAAGTTTGCCGGTCCCGCGGCCGGAATTCGCGCCGGTGGGCGGCGACGGTGTCCAGACCGCCCGCGTCGCTGCAGCCCATCAGCTGGCCTGGATGGCGGGCGTGGCGCAATTGCCGCTGCCGCGCTTCGTGATGGACCGGCTCAGCGCGACCGACCGCAGTGCCAGCCTGATGCCGGCCGAAGCGCGCCAGGCGCGGGTCGCACCCCTGTCGGCCAAACGCTGGTCGGCCGACGGGTGGCTGCTGCTGCGCGAGGGCGGGGTGGGGGCGACTGCAGCAGGTCTGCCATCGCCGAGCTACGGCGCCAGCCAGGCCGGGGCGGTCATTCGCTATCGCCTCGCACCAGCCAGTGCGCACCGCCCGGCGCTCTACCTGCGCGCGACCAGCGCCGTGCAGGCCCCGCGTGGTGAGGAACTGGCGCTGGGCTTCTCTGCCCGTCCGCTCGCCCGCGTCCCGATCGCGCTGCAGGCCGAATTGCGCGCCACGCAGCAAACCGGCGGCACGACCTGGCGTCCGGCGGTGGGGGCCGTGACCGAGCTGCCGCGGTTCGATCTGCCAGCCGGTCTCTCGGGCGAAGTCTATGCCCAGGCCGGCTATGTCGGCGGCCCGGGCGCGAGCGCCTTCGTCGATGGGCAGCTGCGGATCGAGCGGCGCCTGACGGGGCTTGGCCGGGGCGAATTGCGCGCTGGCCTCGGCGCCTGGGGCGGCGCGCAAAAGGGCGCCAACCGGATCGACGTGGGGCCCTCGGCGACCCTCGATTTCCCGCTCGGTGGCGGGCAGGGCCGGGTCTCGGCCGACTGGCGGCTGCGCGCGGCCGGCAATGCCGCGCCGAAATCGGGCCCGGCGATCACGCTGTCCGCAGGTTTCTAGGGCCTTGCGCCTTTTTTCCGCCGCCTCGCTGGGCTAGCCATGGCTCGCAGATGGACGTTTACCTTCCCATTGCCAACTTGGCGGTCAACGGCCTGGTCATCGTCGCGCTTGGCGGGCTGACCGGGATCCTGTCCGGCATGTTCGGCGTGGGCGGCGGATTCCTGACCACGCCGCTGATGATCTTCTATGGCATTCCACCCACGGTCGCCGCCGCTTCGGCTGCCAGTCAGGTGACCGGTGCCTCGGTTTCCGGTGTCTTCGCCCATGCCCGGCGCGGCGGAGTCGATTACCATATGGGCACGGTGATGGTGGCCGGGGGGGTCATCGGCACCGGGATCGGGGCGGTCCTGTTCCGCCTGCTCCAGCAGTGGGGCCAGATCGATATCGTCATCAACCTGCTCTACGTTACCCTGCTCGGCACGATCGGCACGCTGATGGCGCGGGAGAGCTGGCAGGCGCTGAAGGCCCAGCGGACCGGTATTCCGCTGCCGGCCGCCAAGCGGCGGCATCATCCGATGGTTGCCAACCTGCCGCTGCGCTGGCGGTTCTACCGTTCGGGCCTCTACATCTCGCCGCTCGCGCCGCTCCTGCTCGGGGTGTTCACCGGGATCCTGACCATGCTGATGGGGATCGGCGGCGGCTTCGTACTGGTCCCGGCCATGCTCTACATCCTGGGGATGAGTGCCAACGTGGTGGTCGGCACCTCGTTGTTCCAGATCCTGTTCGTGACCATGATCACCACGATGATGCATGCGCTGACCACCAAGGCGGTCGATATCGTGCTGGCGGTGCTGCTGTTGATCGGCTCGGTCTCGGGCGCCCAGATCGGCTCGCAACTGGCGCAGAAGCTCCCGGCCGAACGGCTGCGTTTCGCGCTGGCCGCAGTCGTCTTGCTGATCGCGCTGCGCATGCTTATCGGCCTCGCCTGGCAGCCGGACGAGATCTACACGGACAGCCCGCTATGAGGGTGCTGTTTGCAATCCTCTGTCTGATCCTGCTGGGCGGCGCACGCGATCCAATCCTGGTGCCCGAGGTGTCGCAGCACGAGATTCAGGTCCGCCAGGGTTTCACCGGGACCGAACTGCTGCTGTTCGGTGCGATTCTTACGCCCGAGGGCAGTCGGGCCGGGCAGGACTATGACATCGTCGTCGTGCTCAAAGGGCCGACCAACGCAATCATCCTGCGCGAGAAGCAGCGGATCGCCGGAATCTGGCTCAACGCCGCCAGTGCCGAGTTCCGCTCCGCGCCGGCCTTCTTCGCGGTGGCCTCGTCGAAACCCATCGACAAGATCGTCAACCAGAAGACCGCGGCAATCTATGAGCTGGGTCTGCCCTGGCTGCAGCTTTCGCCGATCGGGGCCTTCGATCCGGCCGAGCAGCGCCGATTTTCGGCCGGTCTGGTCGAACGGCGGGTGCGCGAAGGGCTCTACAAGGAAGACCCGCGCGGTGTCACTGTGAGTGAGCAGGTGCTCTACCAGGCGCGGATCAAACTGCCGTCCTCGGTCCAGACCGGGACCTATACGGCCGAGACCTTCGCCGTCAGCAAGGGCCGGGTGGTGGCCTCGGCCGTCGCCCGGGTCGAGGTGCGCAAGGTCGGCTTCGAGCGGCTGGTCGCCCAGTTCGCCGATGACAACGGTTTCCTCTATGGCCTGCTGGCCGTGATGGTCTCGGTCGGGATGGGCTTCATCGCGGGGCGGCTGTTCGCCCTCGTTTAAGCGATCTTAACTGCCCAAGCCTATGGTTCCCCCGGCCTTCAGACAGGGCTGGAAGACAGGGGACGCCACAGGCATGGACGGTTTGAACAACAGCGGTTTCGGTCAGCGTGATAGCCAGGTGGAGGCCGAAGCCCCCGCCGCCGCGCCCGCTGCGGAGATCGATAATGCCCGCGAACCGATTGGCATCATCCTCGAAATCGCCGGTTCTGGTTCGGCCATCGCGCTCGATCTGCAGCGGCTGCAGGAATGCGCCGAAGATGCCGACCCCTCGGTCGCGCTGGCGGGGCAAGTCGGCAGCCAGATCAAGATCCGCGTCGGCAAGGGCTGGCTGCTCGCCTCGGTCCGGACCCAGCGGCAGGATTCCAAGACACCCGGCGGGATCATGGCCCAGATCGACTTCCTGGGCGAAGGCGATGAAGAGCGGCTGACTGGCCGGATCCACTCGTTCCGCCGCGGTGTGACGCGCTACCCGATCCCCGGCGCACTAATCTATCCGGCGACCAGCAACGACCTCAAGCAGATCTACGCCAGCGATGGCCGCTCCTCGATCCAGGTCGGCACCGTCTTCCCGACCAAGGACATCCGCGCCGGGCTTTATATCGACTCGCTGCTCGGCAAGCACTTCGCCCTGCTCGGCTCGACCGGCACCGGCAAGTCGACCAGCGCCGCGCTGATCCTCCACCGGATCTGCGAATCTGCGCCTGAAGGTCACATCGTGATGATCGACCCGCACGGCGAATATTCCGCCGCGTTCAAGCAGACGGGAATGATCTTCGACGTTTCCAACCTGCAGATGCCCTATTGGCTGATGAACTTCGAAGAGCACTGCGAAGTGTTCCTGACCTCCAGCGGCAACGACCGGCAGGAGGACATGGACATCCTTTCCAAGTGCCTGCTGGCCACGCGGTCGAAGAACCGCCTCGCCGAAACGATGGGCAAGATCACCGTCGACAGCCCGATCCCCTATCTGCTGTCCGACCTGACCAACATGATCCAGACCGAGATGGGCAAGCTCGACAAGGCCACCTCTTCGGCGCCGTTCATGCGGATCAAGAACAAGATCGACGAACTGAAGGCCGATCCGCGCTTCCAGTTCATGTTCTCCGGCATGCTGGTCGGCGACACCATGGCCGAGTTCATCGCCAAGATCTTCCGCCTGCCGAGCCGCGGCAAGCCGATCTCGATCATCGACGTTTCCGGCGTCCCTTCGGACATCACCTCCACCGTGGTCGCCGTGCTCAGCCGCATGGTCTTCGACTTTGCGATCTGGGCGCGTGACGAGAAGACCCGCCCGGTCCTGCTGATCTGCGAAGAAGCCCACCGCTATGTGCCGAACGAGAAGAACGCCGATGGCTCCTCGGTCGGCCGGATCCTGGGCCGGATCGCCAAGGAAGGCCGTAAGTACGGCGTTTCGCTGGGCCTGATCACCCAGCGCCCGTCGGACCTGGCCGAAGGCGTCCTCTCGCAGTGCGGCACGATCATCTCGATGCGCCTCAACAACGATCGCGACCAGGCCTTCGTCAAGGCCGCCATGCCCGAAGGCGCGCGCGGCTTCCTCGATTCGATCCCGGCGCTGCGCAACCGCGAATGCATCATCTGCGGCGAGGGCGTTTCAATCCCGATCCGCGTTGCCTTCGATGACCTCGAAGAAATGAAGCGCCCGGCCTCGGCCGACCCTTCGATCAGCGAGCTGTGGCGCGATGCCGGCGGCGAAGAGGAAATGGTCCTCCGCACCGTTCAGCGCTGGCGCGCCCAGGGCAGGTAAGAATAGGGTTCATGCTGGCTGCGCCTCGTCCGCTGCGGCGGCGAGGCGCGCTAGCAGTTTCCGACGCCACGGCAGGCGGAAATAGACCAGCAGCGTCAACGCCAACGACACCACCGAGCTGGCCAGGAACGAGTACCACAGCGCGTCCGGGCCGATCAGCGGGTAGAGCAGGTAATAGGCCCCCAGCCGGACCCCATACATCGAGGCGAGCAGCACCCCGAGCGTGGCGTAATTCGCGCCGTAAGCGCGCAGCGTACCGAA
>Ga0073920_1000147_pt1 | contig 13712 bp, 12 predicted proteins | sample GWRWT4_2Sept14_2_FD_70953 | JGI IMG/M metagenome (GOLD analysis project Ga0073920, IMG submission 70953) | Sand microcosm microbial communities from a hyporheic zone in Columbia River, Washington, USA - GW-RW T4_23-Sept-14 | ecosystem: Engineered > Artificial ecosystem > Sand microcosm >...
TCGCAGCCTTAGAGTCCTCAGGACAGCCGGTGTCAATAGGATAAACATGACAGTTTAATAAACGTCATTAGTTTGCTAAAGTTGATTTCTTCGTGGTGGCGCGCTAGAAGAGACGGGTGGCCCGATTCGGCTGCCCATGACGGCAATCCTGCTTGATTGGCGATGATGACTGTCCGCCCGCGCGCGGCGCAAAGGAGCATTAAGATGATCGAATATCCCGGGCGCCCGCGCCCCCCCCTCTATCCTGACCACCCACAGCGCCCGGACATTCCGCAGCGTCCCGCCAACCCCGGTTGGCCGCGTCCGCTGAACCGCTAAATCACGAAAGGAATTGATCATGGCACGCCGCCAAGTCACCCGCACCGGCAAGGACCGGAACGGCAACATCATCTCGCTCTGTAAACCGGGCGAGGCCTGGTCGTCCCGCGCATCCGCCGATTGCATTCGCGACATCGAGACCGGCACGCACAGCTATTATGTCGCTTGGCCCGAAAAGCAGACCGACATTCGCGTCGTGCAGGGGCCTAACGGCAAGTATTTGCGTACGGACCGGGATGCGACGACCAGGAACAATCTCGACGACCTTCCCGACTGCTGAGCCAAAGGAGAATTTATGGCCACGAACACCGGATCCAATTTTCGCCGCGGCGCCGTCACGGCCCGCACTCAGTTTCAGCGCCCCGACGGCCACTGGCAGAAGCGCGATGAGCGCACCGGGCAGTTGATGAGCGTCAAGGACAACGGAAAGCCGTTCAAGGGGGTTGCCAAGGAGCCCGATGGCCGCGACACCTCGGGCGCCTAACCTGGCCCCTCGGGACTGGAGTGGGCGCCCGGGCGCATATGCGCCCGGCGCCTTTCGTGTTCTAGCTCGCAGCGGCGACTGTCGTCATATAAAGGGGGTTCCTTGCGCATTTTGCACACGAGCGACTGGCATCTGGGCCGCCAGTTCCATGGTCTGACCCTAGAGGAAGATCACGATCACGTTCTGGTTCAAATCCTGTCGATCATCGACGAACATCGGCCAGACGTCGTGATTGTCGCGGGCGACATCTTCGACAGAGCAAACCCACCCCAAAGTGCAATCAAGCGACTTTCCGAATTCCTGACGACGATACGAGCAACCTCCGACGCTGCCATTGTCCTGATTGCAGGCAACCACGATTCTGCGGCGCAGATTGGGGCGATGGGTGTTCTCGCAAATGACGGTGAAGCAATCGTGCGTGGGCCACTGGATGAGGATGAAAGGCCGTTGGTCCTTTCCGATGCTCACGGTCCAGTGGCGATTTCAGCTTTGCCTTTCGCCTTCGAGTATGCGGCGCGACTGTGCTTCGAAGATGATGGAATTGCCTGTCCGGCCGATGTCATTCGCGCTCAGGTGGCCAGCGCGCGCAAGCATGTCAGCGACAATATGCGCTGGATTGTAGTTGCGCATGCATTCGTCGACGGTGCCGCGACTAGCGAGAGCGAGCGTCCGCTCCTGCGGACGGTGGGCGGAATTGAGACGGTATCCGCCGCCGCATTCGACGGCGCGCATTATGTTGCGCTGGGACACCTGCACCGCCCGCAATCGGTGGGACACGAGCATGTCCGCTATTCCGGGGCGCCACTGGCTTTCGGCTTTGACGAAGAAGGTCAGGAGAAGTCCGTGAGCCTGATTGACCTCGCGCCTGATGGAAGCGTTGAGGTGACGGAGATTCCCATCAAGCCATTGCGGCAAGTGCGGTCCATCCGCGGCAAGCTTCTGGAGCTGCTGGCTATCACCGAAATTTCCAACGATCTCGTTCGCGTAGTTCTGACCGACGAAACACCGCAAATCGACCCCATGAAGAGGATCCGGGAATTCTACCCCAATGCGGTCCAGCTTGCTTATGAACGCAATGAGCGGCCCGTCGCAAAGCGCTTGGAAGAGCAACGGGCGGCGATTGACGATCCCCAGACGCTCGCCTCGACTTTCCTGGACTTCGTTCGCGGTGACGCGCTGTCAGAGACGGAAGCGGGGATTGTCGCTTCCGCCCTTCGTTCGTTCGACACGATGGAGGAAGGGCAATGAGACCGATCAAGCTAAGCCTCAGCGCTTTCGGCCCCTACGGTGGAGTAGAGACCATCGATTTTCGTGAAGCCACGGATGCCGGTCTCTTCGGAATCTATGGGCCGACAGGCTCGGGTAAGTCGTCGATCTTCAGCGCGATTGCCTTTGCCCTGTTTGGCGAAGGTGCGAAGGAAGAGCAGGGCATTGGCACGATGCGGTCGGATTTTGCGCCCGAGGAGCTGTTGACCGAGGTCAGCTTACAGTTTGAACTTGGCGACAAGCGATATTTTGTTCGCCGTATCCCCGATCAAGCCCGGCCCAAGAGCCGAGGAGAAGGGCAAACCATGCAGCCGCATTCGGCATGGTTATTCGACGTGTCGGCAATCGCAGTCGACGATGTCAGCCCGGATTGTTGTGGTATCCCAATTGCCGAACGCAAAGTTAGCGATGTTGTGAAGCATGTAGAGGAACTGCTCGGCTATGGCGCGCAGCAGTTTCGCCAGATCGTGCTGTTGCCGCAGGGGCGGTTCGAGCGATTCCTGATTTCGAACAGCAAGGACCGGCTCGACATTCTGCGTGAGCTTTTCGACGTTTCGCTTTACCGGAGGCTCACTGAAAAGCTCAAAGCAGACGCCGCTGAAGTCCGGCGCGAGATCGAAGATGGCTTTCGTTTGAACGGGCAGAGACTCTGGGCCGAAGGCTTCGCCAGCTCAGATGAACTCAGCGCTGGCATTACGTCCGCACTCGAACGGTATGAGTTGAGCCGATTGGCCATGACCGAAACAACGGCGGCACTTAATGTTGCGAACAGCGCCTTTGCGACTGCTGAGGCCCAAGAGAAATTGTTCAGTGAGGTGGACGCAGCAGACGCCGTTTTGGAGGGTCTTCATGGTAAAGTCCCAGAATTCGATGCCATGCGTGCCCGCAAATCCAGGGCCGAACTGGCGCGGCGCATGGCTGATCTCGACAACAGTCTTGCTGACGCCCGCGCGCGTCACGCTGCGGCCGAAAAGGCACGGGCCAACGCCGCTGGCGAAGCAACTCGGGCACGCGATTCCGCATTGGCGGCCAATGCAAAACTGGACGATCTTCGGTCGCGCGAACATGAACTCGAGAGCCTCGCCCGCAAGATCGATGAATTAGGTCGGCACGAGCAAGTTCTGGCCGATTCAACGGAGCGGCACGCGCAGCATCAAAATGCCCTGCGGGTACTGAATGATGCCAAGCAGGGGCATGACCAAGCTAGGTCGGACAATCAGAAGGCCGAGCAGGCCTTCGATAACAAAGTCGCGATGCAAGCAGTTGCACAGAGAAACACAGTCGAGCAGCAAAGGTTAATCGCCAAACGAGACAAACTGAAGATCGAGCTAGACGGTGCACATGCGCATCAGCGTTCAATTGAGGCTGCCGAAAAGGCGCAGGTTGAATTCGATGAGGCATCGAAAGCCGCTTTGGATGCACAAACCCGCCATCGCGACGCCGAGGAAAGTGAGGCCGCACGCGAGCTTGAATTCATTTCCACGCAAGCCAGCGTCCTCGCTGAGCGGCTGGAAGATGGCCTTCCCTGCCCAGTCTGCGGTTCCAGCGATCATCCCCAACCGGCTCACGGATCGGGTGATGAAGCGCTACTCGAGAGAGCGTGGCGAGACGCCCAGTCCGCTTCCATCGCTGCAGCGAAGCTCGATCGCGAAGCTCAATCGCGTGTCAGTTCGGCCAGTGCAACACTTGAGGCACGCCGGGCGACAGTTTCCGATATCCCAGCACCTCAACGCAGGATTGACGAGATCGACACCGAATATCGGGATACCGTCGACGCAATCGAGGAACTCGGTGAAGTCACCAATGTAATGCTGATTGCACAGGAGGCCGAGGAGCTCCGTAAGCGGAAGCTCGCAACAGCGACCAGTCTCCAACAAGCCAGTTTGGCGCTCGGAGAGGCCACGACTGCCGAAGCTGTTGCCCGCCAGTCCTATGCAGATCGTATCGCATCCGTTCCGGAGGCGCTGCGGGATTCAGCTGTGCTGCAGGGCGCGATCGAAGCCGCCACTAGCGAAATGGATCAGCGCAAGAAGGCGATTGCGGACGCCCTCGATCAACAACAGAGTGTTCACGCCGCTCAGATCAAAGCTGAAGCTGCTCTGCAGAGCGCATTGGCCACGCTCAAAGATTGTGCGGATGACGTCGAAAAGAAGCAAGTTGGATTCGAGGCGCGCCTAGTCGAACTCGACATTTCCGTGTCTGTCTACCGCTCTGCCATTCCCGACATTGATTCGATCGGAAAACTGGAAGAGGCGATTGCCAAATTCAACCAGGATATCGCGGAAGCGCGTGGGCGAGAAGCAGCTGCAAGGAATGCTGTCGGTAATGCACAGCGACCCGACATGGAGCCGTTCCGGCTCATCTGTGTTCAAGCCCAAAGGGCGGCAGACGATGCCAGCAGGATTAGCGCCGAAGCGCAGCAGAAGCATCGGTCGCTCCTTGAATTGGAAGCGAGTCTAGCTGACAAATTGAAGAAACTGCAGAGTCTTGAGCAATCTTCAGGCTCGTTGCGCGGTCTGGCCGAAGCCTTCGACGGCCAGAACGAATTGCGGACGACTCTTGAGACATTTGCCATTGGCGCCATGTTCGACCAGGTGCTGGAAGCCGCAAATCTGAGGCTCGGCCCCATGACCGGTGGCCGATATCGGTTTGAACGCGATACGGTCAGTGTCGGCGGACGGTCGAAACGGGGGCTCGATGTGCGGGTTCACGATATCGAGACCGGCCGGGCCCGCGAGATCATTACCCTGTCGGGCGGCGAAACCTTTATTGCAGCCCTGTCATTGGCTCTGGGGCTTTCTGACATCGTGGAAATGACCAACGGGGCCATCAGACTCGATACGATATTCATCGATGAGGGTTTTGGCAGCCTCGACACAGAGAATGACGCCGGAACGCTAGACCAGGTCCTGCAGGTACTACAGAATATCGTGGGTGAGCGACGCGCCGTTGGACTGATTTCGCATGTCCCATTGGTCCAGCAGGCAGTCCCGAATGGCTTCACCGTGCACAAGGGTGTAAATGGCAGTCAGATCGAGGCTCGGGTAGGTTGATTATCAAATATTCGTCAATTGTTATACAGCTGAAATATAGGTGAATTATGGAACCTTATCGAGATTGGGATAATGATTCAGGCGTTCGAGCCTTTGAGATTTCTGAAGGTCAAATAGACATTCAATTCAAAACCGGAGCAGTTTACCGATATACATCTTCCTCAGTCGGGTCGGCAAACTTTGACCAAATGGTGACTCTTGCGCGGGCCGGCGAAGGACTGAACTCTTTTATAAATCGAGTTGTAAGGAAACTCTATTCAGAAAGGCTGCGCTAGAGCCACACAGATAGAACCAGCATCGGTTCCGGATGCCTCGAACAGATTTCGAACAATCGCGGCAGGGCAGTAAGGGCGGTCTGCCAAGACAAATGAATAATCCATTTTGAAAAGAATACGCGGCGGGCACGATTACTGGTAGGTACCAGGCCGCGTCGGGACACGAAGTGAGGCATGCCCAAGCGTCTTAGCGGGCAAGGCATCATTGGAAGAAGCGAGGGGAAGATGGCGACGGAGCCGATAGACGACATCGAGGATTGGTCGAAGAAACTTACCCCGTGGCGGCAAGACGCCTTGCGCCGCCTCGCAATAAGCCCCGATTTGACAGACGGCGATCTCGACGAACTGCTGGCAATGATCAAGCAAGCAGCAGGGTTCAACCTCGCAAACCCAGCTCCCACGCCAGAGCCTTTCGTGAAGGCGCATTTCGGCGGGGGCAAGCAGCAACCCGTGGTGCTCAAGGGCATCGCCAATGTTGAAAACGTCAACCGGCTTGTTCCGAAGGCGGGGCTCGCTTTCTGTCCAACTGCGCTGACGGTCATCTACGGCCGCAACGGCAGCGGCAAAAGCGGTTTCGTGCGAATCCTGCGGACCGCTTGCCGAACCCGGGTGGAAAAGGCGGATAAGCTCAAAGTTCTCTCCGACGTCTATGGTGGCAGTACGGGTCCGCAAGCCGCCGACATCATCATCGATGACGGCAGCGGTGACTCTCCAATCGCTTGGACCAGCGGCATGATTGCCCGGCCCGAACTCATGCAAGTCGCGGTGTTCGATACGTTATCGGCGCAGCTCTATGTCGATGGCGGCAACCAGATCCGCTATCTGCCCTTCGGTCTCGCCCTGCCACACCGGCTCAACGGGGTCTGCCTCAAGCTGAAGGAGCGTCTTGAGGCCGAACGGGCTACGGCGGTCGGCGACAAAGTCGGTCTTACCGCCATTGCATTTTCTCTGCAACGCGCCACCAAGGCGCAGACGTTCGACCGATCACTCACCAAGACCACCACCGATGCCAAGATTGACGAGGCGTCGACATTTGCGTCTGACGATCAGAAGCGCCTTGACGAGATAATTGTGATCCTTTCGGCGGGCGCGGCGGCTGTCGCCGATCTCAATGCGCTCATTGGATGGGTGGACGCGATCGCCAGCGAATGCGAGTCTGCGGCTACCGCCTATGCGGATGCTTCGCTGGCGAACTTCACCAACCTGCGTGAAACTGCCGTTCTTGCACGCAAGACCGCGCAGCTGTCGGCAGGCGCGCTGTTCACCGACGAGCCGCTGCCGGGAGTGGGCAGCGAAACCTGGCGGGCGCTGTGGAACGCGGCGCGCGACTATTCGGTGAGAGAAGCCTATGTCGGTTCGGATTTTCCGGTCTTGGCGAGCGATGTCGGCCCGGCGGCCTGCGTGCTGTGCCAGCAACCGCTGCTCGATGATGGCGCGCAGCGGATGCAGCGCTTCCAGAAATATATGGACGACACGCTCGATGTCGCCGCCACGAACGCGGAGAAGACGCGCGAGGATGCCGCGGCGGCGCTCGAGCCGCTGACTCAATTGCGCGCGGAAGAATTTGCCGATCGAGTCGAACAGGTCCGGCAGCGCGATGCAAGTCTCGCCGACGTTGTGACGAGTTTCCAGGCCGCTGCGATCAAGCGGCGAACCGATGCCGCCGCGAGACTGGCGGGCGAGGACAGCGAACTCGTTCCGGCGTTCACCTCTCCTCATATCGAATTGAAGGCGCTGGCGCAGAAGCTGCGCGATGAAGAGAATTCGCTCGCGAAGGCTGGCGAGGCTGATGAGCGCGACAAGCTGACTACCGAGAAGGCCGAACTCGAGGACAAGAATATCCTCGCCGCCAACCGCGCAAAACTCGTCACGCGGCGCGATCTGCTGGTCACCGATGCCGCCTACGAAAAAGCGCTCGGCGAAGTGCAAACCAAGGGTATCACTCAGCGCGCGAACGAACTGGTCGACACGCATCTGACCTCGGCGGTTATCACTCAGTTTGAAGCCGAGCGCGAACGGTTCGACATCATGCACTTGAAGGTCGGTCTTTCTCGCAAAAGTGGCCAGACCAAGGCAGAATTCGAAATCGATCCGCAAACCAAGCTCACGAAGGTGACCTCGGAGATTCTCAGTGAAGGCGAACAGCGGGCACTCGCGCTCGCGGGGTTTCTCACCGAGGTGGCGCTTACCGATGGCTCCGGCCCGATCATCGTAGACGATCCGGTATCTTCGCTCGACCGTGACCGCAGTGTACGGGTCGCCGAACGGCTCGCCGAAGAGGCCTGCAGGCGCCAGGTGGTCGTATTCACCCACGACATCATCTTCTTTAATGAGCTGTGCACCGCCGCTGAAAACCGGGGCATCGAGCCGGTCACGATCGCGCTGTTCGGCGATAAGGACGCGGCAGGTAAAATCGACCCCGCAGGCATGGTCTGGAAGGGCCTCAACGTCGCCAAACGCATGGGCAAGATCAAAAACGACTTCGCGCCGCTACCCAAGGTGCTCGCAACCAGTCCGGCCGATTACGAATACAAGGTCAAGCACCTCTACGGGCGCTTGCGGGACACTTACGAGCGCGCAGTCGAGGAGGTGATCTTCCGCGACATTGTGCGTCGCGGCACCGACGTTATACAGACGCAGCTGTTGCGCTATGTGACATTGTCTGACGCGCTCGCCATTCGCTTCCATGAGGGAATGACGAAAGCCAACACGCACAGTCACGACAATCCGGCCGCGGACACGGTCCCGGTCCCCAAGCCAGATGAATGCTTGGCAGACATCTCGGCGCTGGAGAAGCTCGTCGAGGACCTTAAGACTGAAAGTCAGGTGGCGGAGGCGGCGAGACCGCAGATGAAACCAAAAAAATAGCCAGATAAACTTGATGTGTTCGTTCGTGTTCGCCCTGAGCTCGACAAGCCTGGGGCTGTACGGATCGGATCTCGTCGGGTTTAGCGGAACGGACTACCTAGGCGAGTTCACCTACAAAGGGGTTGCGACTGCTTCGGGGATCGCGCTCACGCTTCGAAATGGCTTCAAATGAGGCGCGAAGCTGACTTGCTAGCTCGCCGCGCGGAGCGTCCGCTATTCCAATCTGCGCTCCCTAAAGCAGCCGTTCCGGATCGTCCGACAGAGCGGCCATAGCTCTATCGCAGCTTTGCAATCCGGCGATCAAATTAAGCCAAACGCATGGGCACTGAATTCCAGCCTCTGCCGAGCTGGCAAAGCAGCAAGCGCAAGCAGCTTTCCTTCCTGAAACCGAATATGCCACGTTCTCCCCAGCTTCGGGGATCGCCGATTGAAAGCCGTCGGTTCCAATACAACAATATTGCGTCCTCCAAGCGGATCGCGAGCGGACTGCGTGCGGATGAGGTCGGTTTTTGCCTCCCGCGCCGCCTGCGCTAACTCTTGGCAGGCAGAGTAATCCTTCGGATCAATCCAATCGCTGGCTTGTTGGTCAAAGGGGGCCAGAGTTAGGTCGAGTGCGCTTTCAGTTGCCACCGAAGCCCTGAAACTGGTGTGTTCGCTGGTCGTGCTTGGCGGTTCAAAGCCGGGGGATCGGCTGAAGAACCGAAGCTTCCAATAGGCCGCTTCCGCGATGGCCGTGGCTTCGGACTCCGAAGAGTAGAAAATGCCCGGTCGTTCATCGGCCCTACGAAACCGACTTGCTTGGTTGTGGCCGTATCGAAACGGCGCGGCCAGCAGATAGTCGAGATGCCGAGCAGCTTCTGGCAGTCGTGGCTTTATCTCCTCAACGAGGTCCTCAAGGAGGGATTGCTCCTCTGCACTGGCCGCAAGCCGGTTCGTCGAAATCCGGTGCTGGGCCTCAACGACCCGCCAGACTTCCCCCGTGTAGTGCCGATGTTCAGACGCGAGCGCGGTAGAAGTCCACATAGTCGCAAACTGCAATCAGGCCGCGCATCGTCTCGATTTCATCAATCGGCTTTGCTTCAAGATCGAGGTTGGGGGTTTCGAGCCAACGCTTGGCCGCCCCATCGTCACTCCCGAGCATCGCATCAAGGCTGCGGAACAGGCGCACGAGGAATTGACCCGCTTCGAACGACTTGCTGGCGGGGTCTAATGCCGTCTCGCCGCGCTTCATTCGTGAAATGGTTGGAGCTGAAAGGCCTAGGATGGCTCCCAGCTTGGCATTGCTTAGGCCCCAGAACTCCGCAATCCGCGATATGGCTGACGACAAGGTCGAGCCTTTATCCGGGGTGGAATTGGCGAGAGCAACCATATCGGGCTCCTTTCATATGAACTCAATATGGCATTTATGCTCATATGAACAAGTTAATTCTCATCTCACTTTCAGAGCTCAGGGACCGCGCCGCTTCCCTCGTGATGCAATCGCCTGTCTTTTCAAAGCTTCAATGCTGCCCAATGCGCGAGACAGCGTGACCTCAGCCGCATGAATGTCGAAGCCCAAAATGGCTTCCTCTCGCATCGAGAGTTCGAGCACCAATCTCCACACTGCGTCGGATTGCCTCGCGAGTTGAATGAGGTGGATACCGCTGACGCCGCCACTCCCATTTATCCAATGCCTTGCTGCTCTATCGCACACTCCGGTCCAGCCCATGACCGTCTTGGTCGCCCGTCTGCTGGCACCCAGTTCCGACTGCAACGCATGGCCGAGCAGTTCGACCAATTTTGCCCCATTGAGCGGAGGCAACTGACGAGGGAGTTTTCTGCCGGTTTCAGGAAGCATTGTCCCGCTCCTTTTCTGTAGGGTGCCCCCTTCAAAATTGGCGGACAATTCGCAGGAGCTGGCGATGGTGATCAGCTGGGACGAGATGGAAGGTGCGAACGACGATTCCGGTCGCCCGCTCATCCGCGCTGCCCAATATGTGCGAATGTCGACTGAGCATCAGCAATATTCCACTGACAATCAAGCCGCTGCGATTGCTCTATACGCTGAGCGTCGCGGCTATGAGATCGTCAGGACCTATGCAGATGAAGGTAAGAGTGGCCTCAACATAGCTGGACGAGCCGCACTTCAGCAGCTCTTGCGAGACGTCGAAGGCGGAGACGCCGACTACGATGCTGTCCTTGTCTATGACGTGAGCCGCTGGGGTAGATTCCAAGACCCTGACGAAGCCGCAAGCTACGAACTGCGTTGTCGGCAAGCGGGCAAGCCCGTCAAATACTGCATCGAAGAGTTCGAGAATGATGGCACCATTGGATCGTCGATCATCAAGACCGTCAAGCGGGCGATGGCTGGCGAATATAGCCGGGAACTTTCGGTCAAGGTTTTTGCGGGCCAAGCCAATCTCATCCGGCGAGGCTTTCGGCAAGGCGGCGTCGCGGGGTTTGGGCTGCGCCGTGTGCTGGTTGATCAGAATGGAAACCGTAAAGGCGAGCTAGGTCGCGGCGAGCACAAGAGCATTCAAACAGATCGCGTGATCTTGGTTCCCGGCCCCGACGCAGAGCAGGAGTTAGTTCGCGAGGCCTACTACCTGTTCGTGGATTGCGGAAAGTCGGAGCGCGAGATTGCGGCTCTGTTCAATGAGCGAGGCATCCTCACTGACCTAGAACGCCCCTGGACTCACGGCACGGTCCATCAGCTCCTCATCAACGAGAAATACATCGGCAACAATGTCTGGGCGCGCACATCTTTCAAGCTCAAGCAGCGCCATGTCGCAAACGATCCGAATGAATGGGTTCGCCATGATGGGGCCTTCCCGGCCATCGTCGAGCAGGTTCAATTCGACAAAGCACAGGCGATCATTGCCGCTCGCACGTCTCGGCTCAGCGATGATGAGATGCTGGAACAACTGCGCACAATCCTAAACCAACACCAGACACTATCCGGCCTGATCATCGACGAGTTTGAAGGCGCCCCCTCAAGCAGCAGTTACCGCACTCGCTTTGGCAGCCTGTTGCGGGCTTATGCCCTTGTCGGGTTCAAACCGAGACACGACTACGGCTATCTTGAGGTCAATCGCCAGTTGAAGGCGAAACACCCCGAGGTGCTCAACGTTGTCCTCGAAGGGCTAAACGCCGTGGGTGCTAATGTCAGGATCGATCCCGAAACCGACCTAATCCACATCAACGAAGAGTTCACAGCGGCATTGGTCATCGCACGCAGCTTTGCGACCCCTGTCGGCACATTGCGCTGGAAACTTCGTCTCGATGCCCCCTCCCGGCCAGACCTCACCATAGGCGTCAGAATGAGCGCAGGGAATGAGACGGTGCTCGACTATTACCTCATACCGCGCCTGAGCATGGAAGCCGCTCTGGTGCGCTTGTGCGAGCACAACGGCCTGTCGCTCGACGCCTTTCAGTTCCCAACCCCGGACCGCCTATTCAGGATGGCGGCCCGCACTCCATTTAGGAGAGCGGCATGACAAATGTTCGGCCTGCACAGCGAATCGAGTGGATTCCTATTGAGCGCATCACGGTGGTGAACCCCCGCCTCAGGAACAAGCGGGTGTTTCGAGAAATCGTGGCCAACATCGCCCAGATCGGCCTCAAGCGACCCGTCACTGTGACGAGGCGAGCGGAAGCCGATGGGCCCTTCTACGACTTGGTATGCGGCCAAGGGCGGCTGGAAGCCTATCAGGAGCTGGGACAGAAAGAAGTTCCAGCTCTGGTCGTGTCAGCAGATACGGAAGACTGCTTGATTGCCAGCCTGGTCGAAAACTGTGCCCGCCGTCAGCACAAGGCCATCGACCTCCTTCAAGACATTGGCGGGATGAAAGCGCGCGGCTATTCCGAATCTGAAATTGCCCGGAAGACCGGGCTTTCGTATGACTATGTTCATGGCGTGGCCCGTCTGCTCGAAAAGGGGGAGCAGCGGCTGCTAGTCGCGGTTGAATCCAAAACCCTGCCAATCAGCGTGGCAATCGAGATTGCCGAGGCTGACGACCACGGAGTCCAGCGCGCCTTGCACGAGGCTTATGAGAACGGCTTGCTCAAGGGCAAGAAGTTGATGGCCGCAAAGAAGCTAGTCGAAGCTCGGCGAAGACGAGGAAAGCACCTTCAAGTCAATTCCTCCCAGTCGCAGAAGATGTCATCCGCGGCATTGATCAATGCCTATAAGGAGGATGTTGAGCGGAAAAACGAACTCATCCGCAGGGCGAATGGCACTCACGACAAGCTGATCCTTATCGTTGAGGCGATCCGGCGTTTGCAGGCCGATGAGGAGTTCACGGGCTTGCTCGAAGACGAAAGCCTAGCGACCCTCCCGGCAGAGATTCAGCAGCGAGTTGTTGGCGAAAGGGCGTCGGCATGAGCAACAAGAAGCCCATCATTCCCGTCAAACTCGGCTTCGAAGAAACCAGCCTTCGAATTCCGATTGATGCAATCCTGCCGCTGCGCGAGGTTCCTGAAACAGTCCGCAAAACGATGAAGTACGGCCAGATCGCTGCATCCATTGCAGAGGTAGGGATCATTGAGCCGCCTGTCGTTGCAAGGGATGCCGAGAACCGGGACACCTACCACCTTCTTGATGGGCATCTCCGGCTCGATATTTTGCGGGAGCGAGGGGAAACCGAAGTCGTTTGTCTCGTGGCGACCGATGATGAGGCGTTCACGTATAACCGGCGGATCAGTCGCATTGCGATCATCCAAGAACACCGGATGATCCTCAACGCAGTCCGCAAAGGCGTGTCGGAAGAACGGCTGGCTCGTGCCCTTAACGTCAACATTGCAAGCATCCGAACCAAGCGCAATCTCTTGGTCGGTATCTGCCCCGAGGTCGCCGACATGTTCAAGGATCGGCACGTGCCGATTGCGGTCTTTGGACAGCTTCGGAAAATGAAACCAATGCGGCAAATCGAAGCTGCGGAAGTCATGATCGCCATGAACCGTCTTTCGGTTCCTTATGCGCAATCGCTAGTGGCTGCCACGCCAGACCATCTCTTGGTCGAAGGCAGGAAGGACAAGCCAAAGTCACTCACCGCTGACCAAATTGCGCTGATGCAACGCGAGTCGGAGAGCCTTGATCGGGAAGTGCGGGCCATCGAGCGAACCTATGGGGAAGACCATCTGGATTTGGTCGTGGCGCTGGGATACGTCTCTAACCTGTTGGGCAATGTTCGCGTGGTCAGGTTCCTCGCACAGCGCCACGCAACGATTTTGGCTGAATTTCAGCGGGTTGTGGAATTCCATCAAGCGGCATGAGAATCGAAATTCCGATGAATTTTGTGGGCGCCACCAACCGTTGAAAATTCAGATTAATTAGCATCTTGACAATTGACAAAACATCGACAAAAATTCGTGAGTCTAATAATTATATGATATATATAGCGAATTTATGTATATCTTTCCCCTCCGAAGGCAGAGGCCACAGGTTCGAATCCTGTCGGGTGCGCCAAA
>Ga0073920_1000148_pt1 | contig 13632 bp, 10 predicted proteins | sample GWRWT4_2Sept14_2_FD_70953 | JGI IMG/M metagenome (GOLD analysis project Ga0073920, IMG submission 70953) | Sand microcosm microbial communities from a hyporheic zone in Columbia River, Washington, USA - GW-RW T4_23-Sept-14 | ecosystem: Engineered > Artificial ecosystem > Sand microcosm >...
GTCACCGGATCGATGCCAGCCGGCTGGGCCTGCCCCCGCAACTGGACGATCCGCACGGGCTTGACCGGCTGGCCAAACTGATCGGGCCGATGGACCGGGTTATCGTCACCTGCCCGCCCGAACGCCGCCGCTTGTGGGCGATGGTGCTGAAGGGCGGGCACATGCGTGGCGAGATCGTCGATACCGAAGTGATCGATCTTGGCATCCTCGGCACCAGCCGTAGCGAGGGGATCGGCACGCTGGTGGTCGCGGCGGGTCCGCTGGGCCTGCGCTCGCGGCTGCTCAAGCGCGGGTTCGATCTGGCGATGACCCTGCCGATGCTGCTGGTGCTGGCGCTGCCAATGCTGCTGGTGGCTCTGGCGATCCGGCTGGAGGATGGCGGGCCGGCGCTGTTCCTGCAGCGCCGGGTCGGCCGCAACAACCGGTTCTTCGATATCTACAAGTTCCGCACCATGCGCGTCGCCCAGACCGATCAGGCTGGCGCTCGCTCAGCCAGCCGCGACGATGACCGGGTGACGCGGATCGGCCGCTGGCTGCGCCGGTCCTCGGTCGACGAGTTGCCGCAATTGCTTAACGTCGTGAAGGGCGAAATGAGCCTGGTCGGGCCGCGCCCCCATGCCCTCGCCTCGCAGGCGGGGGACAAGCTGTTCTGGGAAGTCGATGACCGTTACTGGCAGCGCCATGCGCTCAAGCCGGGCATGAGCGGGCTGGCCCAAATCCGCGGCTTTCGCGGAGAAACCCGTGAGGAATCAGATCTTTCGTAGCGGCTGCAGGCCGATCTGGAATACCAGGCCGGCTGGACCCTGTGGCGCGATGTCGTTATCATCCTGCGCACCCTTCGGGTGGTCGTCCATGACCGGGCCTACTGATTGTTGCAAAGCAGCATCATGGTTAACATAACCGTCCAATTCCCCGGCTTTGCGTGACTTTTCCACTTTACTAAGAAATTATACGTATGTTAGGCGCCTGCCCAATAGGGGTTGGTCCGGAGTTTTCGCGTGGCAGGTTACGTTTTCAGTGCGCTGGCAGCAGCTGGCCTGATGACCGCAGGGGTCACCGCGGCAGGCGGCCTGCGCTCGGTTGATGCGCTCCCGGTCGTCGCTTTGGCCCAGGGTGCCGGCGGCGCGGGCCAGTGCTCGGTCAAGGTTGTTCGCACCGGCACTCCCGGCGCAGCGGACATCGTGCGCGATCAGCTTCCGGGCGGCGGCTGCGTCTGCGTGGTAACCACGGGCCCGGCCTCGAACAATGGCTCGGCTGAAGGCATCGTCAACAACCTGTTGAGCGGCCGCGAATGCAGCACGGCGCCGGCGGCCAATGCGGTCAACAATGTCGGTAGCGAAGTCGCCGGTGCGGGCGCTGGTGGCGGCGGTGCCGGTGCAGTGCTCCCGGTCTTGCTCGGCGCGGTTGCTGCCGGCGGGCTGGCAGCCGCCCTCGGGAATGCCAGCAACGGCTGAGTGACGCTGCGTCTCAATCCACTTTTCCCAAAGGGCCCTCGCCGCAAGGCCGGGGCCCTTTTGCTATGATGCACGGCCGGGCGAGCAACCTTGCCGATGCACCGGGGCAGAGCGGCGCGCTCACCTGGCTGGCGCTGGCCTATATACCGCTGCTGCTGGTCGTAGGCGGCGGCGGCACCCCAGCGCCGTTCTCTGAACTGGCCTGCCAGCTTCTTGCGGCGCTGGCATTGGTCGGCTGGGTCGCTTTGCGCGGGCCAGACCAGCTGCGGGACGGCAAGTCGCTGTGGTGGGTCATCGGGCTCATTGTACTGGTTCCAGCGGTTCAGCTGATCCCGCTCCCGCCCGCCCTGTGGCAGGCCCTGCCCGGCCGTGATCTGCTGCGCGAGAGCCTGGCGCTGGTCGGGGCGGATCAGTCGTGGAGACCACTATCGGTCGCGCCGCAGCGCACGCTGGACGGGCTGATGGCCTTGCTGCCGCCGCTGCTGGCGCTGGCCATGGCTGCAAGCCTTTCCGTGAGCGGACGGCAGGCGCTGCTTAAGGCCATCGCCATTTTCGCGCTGCTCTCGGTCGCAGTCGGCGCGGGCCAGCTGGCGTCGGCCGGCAATGGGCCGCTGCAATTCTATGTCGGCAACGATGCCGGTGTGCTCGGCGGGTTCCAGGCCAACCGCAATGCGCAGGTCGACGTGCTGCTGATCGGCCTCATCGCGCTGGTCGCCGCCTGGCACGACCGGGCCGGCCGCAGCCGCGCCGTGCTGGCGGCCCTGGGGGCGCTGGCGCTGCTCCTGCTGTTGGGGGCATTTCTGACCGGCTCGCGCACTGGCATCGCTCTCGCTCCGCTGGCGCTGGCCTGGTGCCTGTTTCTGGTGCGCGGCGAGCTGTTCAGCCAGACCTCGCTGTTCCGGGTTCGCAACCTTGCGCTGGCCGGGGGAATCGGGTTGGGCCTGGCCGCGGCGGCCTGGCAGACCCGCCCCGTCCAGCAAGTGCTGCTGCGCTTCGGCTTCAGCGGCGAATATCGCCCCGACATCTGGCGCGACACCCTCTTTGCGATTGACCAGTATTGGCCGCTTGGCAGCGGCCTGGGGACCTTTACCCGCGTGATCGGCCCGGCCGAGCGGTTGGAGGCGATCGGCCCGGTACTGCCCAATCGCGCGCACAACGAATACCTCGAACTGCTGCTCGAAGGCGGCCTGCCGCTGGCGCTGGCCTGGGCGGCGGTGGCCGTGCTAGTGCTGCTAGCCCTGCTGCGCGCGCTGCGGGGGACGAGCGGCGTGCCGCGGGCCCAGGCCGTGTTCGGCGCCGGCACGTTAACTATCGTAACCCTTCATTCGCTTGTTGATTACCCATTCCGTTCCATGGCATTGGCGGGGCTGGTCGGGGTGGCGGTGGCATTTGTGCTGGTGCCGCCCGCTAGGTCAGGGAATCTGAAGTGATGACACGCAGGCGCTATCGCGATCTGTCCGTGGCGCTGTGCGCATTGATTCTTGCGGGAGCCGGTGCCGCGCCCTTGGCAGCGCGCGACAATCCCCTGCCGGCCGGGCAGGCGGCCTATGACGTGATCCCCGTCAAGGCGATGGATGATCTGGTCGCCCAGCGCATCCGCACCGGTGACAAGCTGGCAATCAGCGTGTTCGGTGAAAGCGATCTGTCGCGCACCGACTATGTGGTCGACAGCACCGGCTTCGTCCAGGTTCCGCTGATCGGGCAAGTGATTGCCGCCGGGGTCAGCCCCGAAGAGCTGCGGGCCGAGATTGCGCGGCGGCTGGGTGCGCGCTTCATCCGCGATCCGCAGGTTTCGGTCAGCATCACTGAGCGGGCCAAGGCGCGCTTCGCAGTCGAAGGCCAGGTCGAGGATCCCGGCGTCTACGAAGCCGATGCCACCACCACCCTGCTCGCCGCCATCGCCCAGGCCGGCAGCCCCAATCGCGTCGCCAAGAATAGCGAAGTGATGGTCTTCCGGGTGATCGACGGGCGCCGCCTGGGTGCCCGATTCGACCTCGACCAGATCCGCAGTGGCCGGGCCGACGATCCGCAGATCATTGGCGGCGACACGGTCGTGGTCGGCTATTCGGGCTCCAAGGGCTTCTGGCGCGACGTGCGTGAGACCGCCCCCTTGCTCAACCTCTTCTACGTGGTTCGCTGAATGCGCAGCCTTGGCGGAGCCTCGAACCAGTCATGAACGATCACCCGATCCTGCGCGATATCCAGCCGACCAATTCGGTTGACCTGCACGACGAGCCGGAAGTCTTCCAGGCGATGACGCGCGGCACGTTCGATCTGCGCTACATCGCCGCCGCGATCCGCAGCAACCTCCTGCTCATCAGCGCAATCATCCTCGTCGCGCTGGGTGCGGCGCTTGTGATCACGCTGCTCGACACGCCGCGCTACACCGCCAATACGACGATCCAGATCAACGACAGCAGCGACCGGGTGATCGGCGATAATGATGATCAGACCGCACAGGATTCAAACCTTTACGACGTTGACCGCTTCCTCAAGACTCAGACCGATATCCTGCGCAGCCGCGGCCTCGCCCAGCGCGTCGCGCAGAAGCTGAAGCTGCAGACCCGGCCTGAATTCTACACGGCGATGGAATCGACAGCGCCCGGCGCTGGCGCCACGGCCGAGGGCATGCGCAACCAGGTGGTCGGCATGTTGCAGGGCAACCTCAAGGTCACCCTGCCGCGCGATTCGCGCATCGTCACGATCTCGTTCGAAAGCGCCGACCCCGCGATGTCGGCCGAGATTGCCAATGCCTTTGCCAGCGAATTCATCCAGTCGAACCTGCAGCGCAAGTTCGACAGTTCGTCCTACGCCCGCGAATTCGTCTCCAACCAGATGGCCGAAGCCAAGCAGCGGGTCGAGCAAGCCGAACGCAATCTCAACGACTATGCGCGCAGCACCGGTCTGATCCGCACTGGCGATGCCGCCGGTGAAAACGGCGAAGCCGCCACGGGCGGTTCGATCACCTCCGCCAGCCTGCTGCAGCTCAATCTGGCCGCCAACCAGGCTACCGCGGACCGGGTGGCTGCCGAAGGGCGCTGGCGCGCTATCTCTTCGGTTCCGCTGCTGTCGAGCCGCGAAGTGTTGGGCAATTCGACTGTCTCCAGCCTGATGACCAACCGCGCCACCACCCAGGCCGAGTTGCAGCGTGAACTGTCCAAGCACCTGGAAGACTATCCAACCGTGCGCGAAAAGCGCGCCCAACTGACCAGGCTCGATTCCGAACTGCAATCCGCCGCGCAGTCGGTCCGCAATTCGATCCGGGCCGAAATGCTGGCCGCGCAGGGCACCGAACAGGCGCTGGTGGCCAAGCTTGAAAGCATCAAGGGTGAGACCCTGCGCGAGCAGGACAAGAACGTGCAGTACGGCCTGCTCAAGCGCGAGGCCGATACCAACCGCACCCTCTATGACGGGCTGCTGAAGCGCTATAATGAGCTCAACGCCACGGCCGGCATCAGCTCAAGCAACGTTTCGATCATCGATAGCGCGGAGCGGCCGAACGTCCCTACCTCGCCCAACATGGTCAAGAACTTGCTGCTGGCGCTGCTGATCGGCGTCGGTCTGGCAGCGCTGACCCTGTTCATCAAGGACCAGCTGGATGACGCGATCCGCGTGCCGGAAGACGTCGAATCAAAGCTGCGGCTGCCGCTGCTGGGCGTGGTTCCCAAGGCGACCGGTCGCGATCCCGACAGCGAGATGGGCGATCCCAAGTCGCCGGTTTCCGAAGCCTACAACTCGCTGCGCGCCGCGCTGCTCTACTCGACTTCGGCCGGCCTGCCGCAGGTCATGCTGGTTACCTCGGCCCAGTCGGCCGAAGGCAAGACCACGACCAGCTTTGCCACCGCCGCCAGCCTGGCGCGGATGGGCCGCAAGGTCGCGCTGATCGATGCCGACTTGCGCCGCCCGTCGATCCACCGCCGCTTCGGCCTGGCCAACGACCGCGGCCTGACCGACCTCTTGACCTCGGGCGATCCGGTGGAAAGCGCGATCCAGGCGACCCCGCAGGAAAACCTGTTCGTCATCGCCTCCGGCCCGATTCCGCCCAGCCCGACAGAACTGATTTCGTCGCCGCGCATGGAACACGTCGTCCAGGAACTGGCCCGCACATACGATGTGGTGGTGATCGACAGCCCGCCGATCCTGGGCCTGGCCGATGCTCCAGCGCTGTCCGCGCTGGCCGACGGAGTGATCTTCGTGGTCGAAAGCGACCGCAGCCGCCGCGGCTCGCTCAAGACCGCGCTGCGCCGCCTGCGCGCGATGCGGCCGATCCTGCTGGGTGCGGTGCTGACCAAGTTCGACCCGACCCGCTCGGGCAACCGCTACTCCGAGTATTACGGCTACCAATACTACACCTACGAACACAACGACCGGGAGCGCGACTAGAATGACCGGACCGAGCGCCGCTGGCAGGCGGAATGCGGTCCTCGCCGCTGTCGCCGTCGCGGCGCTCGGCTATGCCGGGCTGAGTGCGGCGCTCGCCTTCGATCGTGCGGCCGCCAACGATCCCGGCACCGCGGCCCGCGTGCCCGAAGCCTTCCGGCAACAGGCACTGGCCAGCGAGAGCAAGGCGCTGCTCCTGGCTGGCAAGGCCGGGCAGATTGCCCCGCTCGCCGAAGCGCTGGTCCGCCGCGATCCGCTTGGCCCGCAGGCCGCTGGCCTGCTCGGCACGGCGCGGCTGGCGCAGGGCGATGCGCGCGGGGCAGCCAATGCATTTCGCACTTCGGCCAAGCTCGGCTGGCGCGATGCCGCGACGCAAGTCTACTGGCTGCAGACCGCGCTGGCGGCTCGTGACCTGAGCCGGGCCGGTACCCGCTTTGGTGCGATTGCCCGCCAGTGGCCCGAAGCCCCGGCGATCGACCAGCTCTCCGCCCGGTTCGAAGGCGATCCGCGCGGGCAGATGCTGATTGCCCAGCAGATTGCCAGCGGCGCCAACTGGGCCCGCGCCTATGCCCAGCCGCAGCCGGGCCAGCCGCTCGATCGCCTCGCCGGGCGCGCCACAGTGCTGATCGCCGCAGCAGGTCTGGGCAGCAAGCTGGGCTGCGATGCGATCGCGCCGATGGCGGTCAGCCTGGCCCAGACGCAGGCCGCGCTCGCCAGCCAGCTATGGTCCAGCCAGTGCCCGCGCGCCGCTGCGCCCGGCCTGGTCAACGATGCCAGTTTCGAGCAGACCGGCGAAGCGGGCGGCAAGACGCCGTTTGACTGGCAGTTCCCCGGCAATGGCGCGCTGCTGGCCGACGTGGTCAGCGCCAGCTCCGGCCAGCACGTCCTGCGCGCCAGCAGCACGGCGGCGACACTGGTACCCCTCATCATGCAGCGGATTGTCCTGGCACCCGGCGCTTACCGCCTGACCTGGCGCGAGGCTGCGACCGGCCCGGCGCGGCCATCGCGGATCGCCGCCAGCCTGAGCTGCCGGCCTGAACGAGACCTGGCCATCCCGCTAAGCGGCGCGGTCGATGGCGGACGCGGCATTGCCGACCTGACCCATGGCGGCGGCTGCGAAGCGCCCCTGCTGCAATTGTGGCTCGCCCCTGGCGCAGGCGAAGTCAGCATCGACGATGTTGCCCTGACGCGGCGCTAAGGCCGGTCCAGCCAGGTGCTTAGCCGCGCTAGTGACCGGGCCTGCTGGCGGGTGTCGCGGTGCGCCAGATCGCCGGCCGTACGCCGCCAGCGCGAGCCGGCCCAGCTGAGGAAGCCGCCCGCCGACGCCATGTCGCGTTGCACGGCGGGCCCGGCCGCGACGCGGCGGCGACCCGTCACGCGGTCGAGCAGCCCCTGCCAGCCGCGGCGCTGGAGGCTGGCAAGGACCCCGGCGCTCTGCCGCCGGTCGAGATCCTGCAGCAGCAGGTCGGCCGCATCGTCGAGCAGCGCGGCCACAACCGGTTCCTGATCGCCCCAGTCTACCGAAACCCCCGCGCGGTGCTGCTGGGCGAGAGCGAGAACCAGCCGCGCGCCGCTGGCCCAGCCCTCCGCCGCCGCGCGGTCCCAGAACTGCGCCCAGTCGATCGGGCGGACCCGCAGCAGGAAATCGATGTCAGCCAGCAGCAGCGGCCCGCAATCAAGCCGATGGCTGTAAACGGCATGGGCGATCAGGTGCGCCAGCATGTCAATTGGCGCGGGGTAAGTCAGGCCGTCCGCCTCGGTCACTGCCGCGGCCCGCACCGCCGCATCGATCGCCGCCGGGCTGGCATGATCAAGCCGGCCATCAGGCTCCCACAGGTGGTGGTGCAGTTCCACCACCGTGCGGCCTGGCGAAAGTAGCGGCGGCAGGTGCTTGTCGGTGCGGATGAGGTCGGCCAGCGGCAGCTCAGAAGGGTCGATCTGGCAGTAGCCTTCGGCCTCCAGGCGCGCGAAGGCCGGGATCACGCTATTGGGATCAAGCAGCAGGTCGATATCGCGCAGCGGCCGCAGCGCCGGGTGGGGATAGGCATAACGGCTGAGCCAAGCGCCCTTGAGCGCCAGCGGGGCGAACCTGCCCGCGCGCAGCAGGGCCACGGTCCGCTCCAGCTCGGCCCGCTGGCTCAACGCCAGCAGCGCCTGACCGCGAAAGGCCGCGCTCCAGCTCTCGGCCAGCACAGGCGGCAAGTCCGGATGGGCGCGGTGCTGGTGGTGCAGCAAGGGTTGCAGGCGGTGCTGCGCGGCCATCCGGTCGAGTGCAGCAAGATCGTCCGCTGACAGGTCGGCGAACTCGGCCAGGCGGCGCGTCCCGACCAGATCAAGCAGGCGGCGGCGCAGCGCTGCCGGGCTCATGGCACGCGGAGCTGGCGCTGCTTGATCAACCGCGCAGGATTGCCTGAATAGACCCCATCGGGCGCGGCATCTTCGAACAAGGCGGCCCGCGCGCCGACCACGGCGCGGTCACCCACGGTCACCCCCGGCCCGACAAAGGCTTCGGCCGCGACCCAGGCCTGCGCGCCGATGGTCACCGGGCGAAGCAGCAGCTGGAAGTGCGGATCGGCAATGTCGTGGGTGCTGGCACAAATATGCGCGCCCTGCGAGACCACGCTGCGCGCGCCGATCGTGATCCGGCCCTGATTGTAAAGCTGCGCACCGGGGCCGATCAGGCAGTGCTCGCCCAGCTCCAGATTGGCCGGGAGCCAGATCCGCACGCTGCCGTGAACCCGCGCGCCGCTGCCGACCTTGGCCCCGAAAGCCCGCAGCACCAGCCGCCGCCAGGCGTGCAACGGTGGCGGGGTGAAGCGCGCCAGCAGCAACCAGGTCAGGCCCCAGCAGACCCGCAGCAGCCGGTTGCCCAGCGAGAAGCTGGCGCCACCTTCGAGCGGCTTGGTCTGGCGAGCATCGAGCGGGGTCATCATGCGGCTCCCGGTTCAGCGATCTGGCGGGCATAGGCTTCGCCCCATTGCTGCGCCACCCGTTCGCCCGAAAAGGGCCCGCTGGCAAGGCCCTGCGCAGCGCGGGCCATTTCCAGCCAGCGGGCGTCCGGCATGGTCAGGGCCTCGGTCAGCGCTGCTTTGAGCGAAGCCTGGTCCATTCCGCAATCGAGCGCGGCGCCGGCCGCGAACCCTTCGGGCAGGTTGCACTCGCTGGTCTGAAGCGTCGGGGTGCCCGCTGCCCAGGCTTCGAGCAGGGTCATCGGCAGGCCTTCGCTGAGCGAGGGCAGGACGACGAAGCGCGCCTCGGCCAGTTCGCGCGCCTTGTCCGCACCGAAGCACGGCCCGATGAAGCGCAGCGATGGCGGGGCATCGCGAAGCAGGGCTTCGAGCGCGGCGACATCGCCGGGCTCGCCCCAGCCCGCCAGAGTCAGCCGGGCAGCTTCAGGCAAGGCGCCTGCGTCAGCCAGCCCGCGCCAGGCAGCGATCAGCGGGGCCAGGTTCTTCTTGGGATGGATCCGGCTGAGGAACAGCAGGTGCGGAGCGCGGGGTGCGGTGACCGGCGCGCTGACCGGCGGGCCGGCATTGGGGATGACCAGGCTGTCGCTCCGGCCACTTTCGCGGGCGATATCCCCGGCCTCGCGCCGGGTCAGGGCGTGAAAAGCGCTGGCGGCGCGCCAGCCGGCCCGTTCATAGCCGCGCCGCGCCAGCGCCTTCTTCCAGCGCCCCCGCGCCGTGATCCAGGGATCGAGCATGCCGTGCGGCGAGATCAGGCTGGCGCGCCCGGTCGCCTCACGCCAGCGCCGCGCGGCGTGGGATGGATACATCCAGATGCCATGAAGGTGCAGGCAATCCAGCCGCGCCGCCAGCAGCGCCTCGATGAGCTGCGGCGCATAACCGATCTGCGCAGGGCCGCGCGCCGGAAAATAGATTACTTCGCTGGCACCAAATCGCGGGCGATCCTCGGCACTGAACCGGTCCGCCAGGGCCACAACCACCGGCTCACCGCCCAGCCGGCGGATCAGATCGGCCTGGATCACCACTGCCTCGAACACCCCGCCACCCAGCCGCGAGGCCGAAGCGGTGAGAAGGCCGATGCGCTTGCCCGAAAGGAGCGGTGCGGTGGCCATGCCCCCGACGCGTCAATCGCCGGCGCGCCGACCGAATTCGGCGGCGGTGATGTGAAGCGGATGGCGGCGATCTTCGGGCGGGAAAGCCCGATAATCGCCGAACGATGCCTTGAGATAGGCCTCAGCCTGACCAGGCACCGGCATCTCGCCTTCGCCAAAGGGGGCCAGCCGGGTCGGGATGAGCCAGTCCTCCGGCACCCAGGTGCGGCGGGCGAAGCGGATGCCCCACATCTCGAAACAGGCCCGCTCACTGCTGCGGGCAATGCCGCGCGGGTTGCTGAGCCATTCGCGCAGACCGATCAGCGCGCGGATCGGCAGCACCTGGCGCAGCGCCAGCGCCGCACCCCGCAGGGCATTGAGCAGCGGCTTGCCGGAATTGTGCGTCACTTCCGGGCTATAGGACATGACGAAAACATTGACCGCCAAAAGTCCCCAGTGCTGCAGCCGCCGCACCAGGGCAGAGCGCGGCAGGGCATCAAAGGGGAAGATGTCGAGCCCGATCCCTTCGTGAAAGCCGGTACCGGCGAAGGTCCGTTCATGCACCCGGGTCCCATCGATCCGCAGCTTGGCAAAGGCGAGCGGATAGCCGGCCTCGGTGCCGTGGTGTTGCAGGGTCAGCCCCGGCAGGGGGCGGCGTTCCCAGGCAGCCAGCAGCGCGGCGTAATCCTCGCGCAGCACGCCAAGGTCGACATCGTCGTCCCACGGAATGATATCACCGTGCCGGATCGCCCCCAGCGCCGAACCCGCCACCAGGAACGGGCGCAGGCCTTCTTCGCGGCAGTAATCAACGAACTGCGCCGCCAGCCGCTTGGTGGCCGCGTGAAGCCGCTCCAATCCCGGCGAAAGCGTGCCATTGGCATAGGTCACGGCCGGTATGGCAACGATCCGCACGACATGGGCATCCTCGTCGCGATAGCGGGCCATGCCCTGCCCTTCGCGGCGATAGATTACAGCCAGCCCGCGCTGTTCCAATTCGGCGCAGAACTGGTCGGGATCGACATAGCGGCGGTAATGCGGTGCCTCGACCTTTTGCAGCGGTTCATCAGCCGGGGTGCGAAATTCTGCCACCAATGCCCCGTCGCGCGTGGCAAGCAGGCCGGCTGCCTGGTCCAGCAATGCCGCTTGGGTCGCATCGTCGATCGCATGGAACAGGAAGCGGGCGTAGATCCCGATGGGGCCGTCCGTCCCCGCTGCTAGTCCTTGCCACGCCGCCGGATCGGCGACGCTACCGTTAGTGAACTGGCCGCGCTGCGGGTCATATCCGGCCTCGGCCGCGCGGCGGTGGCAGGATTCTACCGCTGCCATCGAAGCATCGAGCGCGCGAACCTGCCAGCCTTCCTTGAGGAAGTGCAGCGAATCACGGCCGTTGCCGCAGCCCAGTTCGATGATGGTCGGATAGCTGTTCAGGCGTTCGCTGGCGAACCGGGCAAAGTCCGACGGCGCTTCCGGCGCGGCGGCGGCGGCATAGTATTGCTGCCAATAGCCCGGAGCAGCCGCCTTCGCTGCCAGGGCCGGGTCGACCTGCGGCTGGCCCGACAAGGCCGCCTCGAACCGGGCGACATCGGCAGATGCCACCGGATTGGCCGGGAACAGCATCGCATCAACGGCTTCGGCGGTGCGATCGGCATCGCCCAGCCAGGCCCGCGCCCGCGAAGCCTCCGACATGCGTCGCCAGGTCGGCTCGTCGCGGCCAAGCACTTCCGTGGCAGCGGCAATGCCCTCGGCTGAGTTTGGCTCAACCAGGAAGCCGTTCACCAAGTTGCGGACCAGCGCTTCGCGCGATCCGGCCTGGGTCGACAGGATGACCGGTACGCCTACGGCCAGCGCCTCGTTCACCACCAGGCCCCATTGTTCTTCCGAACTGGGCAGGACCAGGGCGAGGGCCCGAGCCAGGAGGCGGGCGACGTCTTCCGCCTTGAGGAAACCGGTGAATTCGACCTGTTCGGTCAGTCCAAGCGCTGCAACCTGTTCGCGCAAGCTTGTTTCGTCCGGACCGGAACCAGCCAGGATCAGCTTGCGCGCGCCGGGTCCGGCCGCCGCAACATAGGCCGCATAGCCATCGATCAGCAGTGGCAGGTTCTTCTTGGGAACGAACCGTCCGACAAAGACCAGCGGCCGTTCGGCAAAGTCAGGCACCGCCGCGTCCGCCAGCCCCTGGACCCGGCCGATGCTGACAGTGTCATAACCCAGCAGCAAGCGCCGACGCCGAAAGCCCAGAAACCGGAAATAGTCGCGGTGGCGCGGGCCGGCGACGATGGCGCCGGAATAGGCCTGGAGCACGAACTGCTTGAACAGCTCAAAGCTGGCCCGGCGCGGCTTGTCGTCGAACTTGGAATCGTTGAAGGCGATCACCTGGACGCCCAGCAGCCGCAGGGTCCAGGACAGCAGGATGACATCAGGTTCATTATAGCCGATGCCGATGAAGACGGTCTGGCACCCCCGCAGCGCCCGCAACTGCGCCCAGAAACGCTGCAGCGGCGGAATATCGTCGAACGAACGCCCCGGAAACAACGTTAGCTTGCGGGCATGGGCCGTGGGTCCGGAAGGTTCCCAGGCATAGGTCGCAGAGGTGGTCGCTATTTCCACCGCCAGCACATCACACCGATCGCCCAGCCGCCGGGCGACGGCTTCGCAGCGATCGATGTGATAGGCAGCAAACTGGGCAAACAGTAGCGCAACTTGCGGCTTGGTCTTCTGATTCATTCGCTTGCGCCGCAGCCCCCGATGCTCTGTAGGTGAAATAACCTACGCGAACGGCTTGGCAAGCGCGGCGGACTATCTACCCACGATGGCGCGGCTGAAAGCGACCGCCAGATCGGCCGCCACGCGATCGATCGGAGCGGCCGTGGGATTGGCAAAGGTCAGCCGCGCCGCGCCGACCTGGGCCTCTGCCCCGCGCAGTTCCAGCGCGCCGAGCCCGCCGGTGATACGCACAGCATCGATGAAATCGTCGGCCACCATATCCGGGATCGGCAAAAGCACAGCCAGCACGGCGCCTGCGCCGATCGCCGGCAGATCATAGGCCGGGAACAGGGCCTCGAGCGGATCGCGCCCATCACCGCCGCTGCGCATGGCCGCTTCCGAAACTGCCGTATCCAGATCCTGCTGTTGAGCAAACCACCCTTCGAATTCGACGAATTCGTTGGCGGTGTTCAGCCCTGCCGCTGCGGCAGTGGTGCAGAGAATAGCCAGGGGCTCGTTGCGGAAGGTCCAGCTTGCGCCGCCGACTGTTCCTGCAAGGCACGGCACATAGGCATCGATACCGGGCTGGAGCTGGGCCGCGGGGCCATCGGCCAGATTGCTGCCATTGTCGCTTTGGCGCCCAAGCCAGAACCCGGTGAGCTGCCCGCTGCCTCCGATCGTCAGCCCGGACGAGGCATAGGCCCGGGCCTTGGCGAGGATGCCCGGGGGGCCATAGGCGTAGAGATATTCCCCATCGCGCAGCACAAACCGCCGCCGCCAGTGCCGCAGGCGCGCGAAATTGTAGATCTCGCGGGTACCAGCGATTGTCAGATCGAGCGTGCCGGTGATTGCGCCGAGCGGAATCGAAAACGGTGCGCTGGGGTGTTCCAGGCGGGTCGTGCCACTGAGCAGCGCAACCCCCTCATAGCCCGGCTGGCCATTGCTGGTTTCGATCAGGCGATAGCCACCAAAGCCGGTGACGGTCAGATCGTGAACCGTCACACTGGCACTGCCGAGCGCGTTGATTACCACCACGTC
>Ga0073920_1000153_pt1 | contig 13489 bp, 12 predicted proteins | sample GWRWT4_2Sept14_2_FD_70953 | JGI IMG/M metagenome (GOLD analysis project Ga0073920, IMG submission 70953) | Sand microcosm microbial communities from a hyporheic zone in Columbia River, Washington, USA - GW-RW T4_23-Sept-14 | ecosystem: Engineered > Artificial ecosystem > Sand microcosm >...
GCCGAAGAACATGTGCTCGGTCCGGCACAGGCCGATGCCCTCGGCCCCGAACTGGCGCGCCATGCGGCAGTCATCCGGCGTTTCGGCATTGGTGCGAACCTTCATCCGCCGATGCGCGTCAGCCCAGACCATCAGCGTGCCAAAATCGCCGACCAGTTCGGGTTCAATCGTCGCGACCTTTCCGGCCATGACTTCGCCATTGGCGCCATCAAGGGTGATGACGTCGCCCTCTTTGAGCTCGCGTGCGCCGATCTTCAGGGTACGGCTGGCCATGTCGATCGAGACCGCCGAGGCCCCCGAAACGCAGGGCCGACCCATGCCGCGCGCCACCACGGCGGCGTGTGACGTCATGCCGCCACGCGCGGTCAGAATGCCCTTGGCGGCGTGCATGCCGTGGATGTCCTCGGGGCTGGTCTCGACCCGGACCAGGATCACCGCCTCGCCCATGCCCGCGCGCTTTTCAGCCGTATCGGCATCGAGCACGATTGCGCCCGAGGCCGCGCCCGGGCTGGCTGGCAAGCCGCGCGCGAGCACATCACGAGTGGCAGATGGATCGAGCGTCGGGTGCAGCAACTGGTCCAGCGCCATCGGATCGACCCGCAGGATCGCCGCGCGCTCATCGATCAGGCCTTCGCCGACCATGTCGACCGCCATCTTGAGCGCGGCCTTGGCCGTGCGCTTGCCTGAGCGGGTCTGGAGCATCCACAGCTTGCCGCGCTCGACAGTAAACTCGATGTCCTGCATGTCGAGGTAGTGCTTTTCGAGCAGTTCGAACACCGCGGCGAGCTCGGCATAGGCATCCGGCATCGCCTCTTCCATGCTGAGCGGCTTGGCCCCGGCCCGTTCCCGCGCGGCCTTGGTCAGATACTGCGGGGTGCGGATGCCGGCGACGACGTCCTCGCCCTGGGCGTTGACCAGCCATTCGCCGTAATAGGCCTTCTCGCCGGTCGCTGGATCGCGGGTAAAGGCGACGCCAGTGGCCGAGGTATCGCCCATATTGCCGAAGACCATGGCCTGGACGTTGACCGCCGTGCCCCAGTCACCCGGGATATCGTTCAGGCGGCGATAGACCTTGGCGCGGTCCGAATCCCAGCTGTCGAACACTGCGCGGATGGCGCCCCACAGCTGTTCGTGCGGGTCCTGCGGGAAGGAACGGCCCAGCTCGCTCTCAACGATGGCCTTGTACTCACGCACCAGCGCCTGCCAGTGTGAAGCCTCCATCTCAACATCGGCATAGAAGCCGTTGTCTTCCTTGGCGATCTCCAGCGCGTCTTCGAACTGGTGATGGTCCAGACCCAACACAACGTCCGAGTACATCTGGATGAAGCGGCGGTAGCTATCCCACGCAAAGCGCTCATCGCCCGATGACGCCGCGAGGCCTTCGACCGTGGCGTCATTGAGGCCGAGGTTGAGCACCGTGTCCATCATCCCCGGCATCGAGACCCGCGCGCCCGAGCGGACCGAGACCAGCAGCGGATCGGCCGTATCGCCGAACTGCTTGCCGACAGCCGCTTCGATATGGGCAAGCGCCGCCTGGACCTCGGCCTTCAAGCTGTCCGAGAAGTCGCCGCCTTCGGCCAGATAGCGGACGCATTCCTCGGTCGTGATCGTAAAGCCCGGCGGCACCGGCAGGCCGATCCCGGCCATCTCAGCCAGGTTGGCGCCCTTGCCACCAACAATGGTCTTGTCGCGGCTGCGGGCGCTATCGTCACGGGCGCCGCCGCCGAAGGTATGGACTTGCTTGTTCACGTTTCCGGTCTCTTCCCTGAGATTGCAGGTTGACACAGTTGACACTGTGTCCGCTTATCCCAACAGCCTGATCCTGTGGCTTTTCAACAACTTGGATCGAAGTCTGTGTTCGATTGGCGCGAGACGGGAAGAAATTTTCCGGTATCGCTACCCTTCGATCTTCGAGAAATCTGCCACGCCATGGACCGCGTCACGCAGCCGCGCCAGCAGGTTAAGTCGGAATGTCCGTTTGGCGGGGTCGGCATCGTTGACGGTCACCTGATCGAAAAAGGCATCGATCGGCGCGCGCAGGCTGGCCAGCGCGGCCTTTGCCCCGGCAAAGTCCTCGCCCGACACCGCCGCAGCGGCGCGCGGACCAGCCTCGGCCAGTGCATCGACCAGCGCCCTTTCTGCCCGTTCGGGGGTGTAGGAAAGCGCTATTTCCTCGCCCCCAGTAAAGTCCTCCTTCTTGAGGATATTGGCGGCGCGCTTGTAACCCGCGAGCAGGTTGGTGCCGTCCTCGGTGCCGATAAAGGCCTGGAGCGCATGGACGCGGGCGAGCAGGCGGACGAGGTCATCCTCACCGCCAAGCGCAAAGACTGCGTCGATCAGGTCGTGACGGACGCCGGCCTCGCGCTGCTGGACCTTGAGGCGGTCGGCGAAGAAGGCCAGGACATCACCTTCGCCAACACCGAAGCGGAGGCTATTGGTGGTCACGATCTGAATGATACCCAGAGCCGCGCGACGGAGTGCAAACGGGTCCTTCGAGCCAGTCGGCTTCTCGTCGATAGCGAAGAAGCTGCGGATGGTATCTAGCTTATCTGCCAGCGCCACCGCCACCGTCACTGGCGCAGTCGGCACATCATCGCCCTGCCCGACCGGCTTGTAGTGATCGCGGATCGCGTCGGCGACTGCGTCGGGCAGGCCCTCGGCGCGGGCATAGTAGCCGCCCATCAGGCCCTGGAGTTCGGGGAACTCGCCGACCATTTCGGTGACGAGGTCGGCCTTGCACAGCCGCGCGGCGAGTTCGGCCTCGTCGGCGCTGGCGCCCTTGACGATCCCTTCCTCCACCAGCCAGCGCGCCAGTTTGGCGACTCGTTCGACCTTGTCGGCGACGGTGCCAAGCTTTTCGTGGAAGGTGATCCGCTCCAGCTTCTTCGCCTGCTCTTCAAGCCGAACCTTGCGATCCTGCTCCCAGAAGAAGCGGGCGTCGGACAGGCGCGCGGCGAGGACCTTGCGGTTGCCGGCGACGATCGCTGCGCCACCATCGGCCGCTTCGATATTGGCAGTGCAGACGAAGGCGTTGGCGAGCTTGCCAGTGGCATCCTCGCAGACGAAGTACTTCTGGTTGGTCCGCGCGGTCAGCTGTATCACTTCGGGCGGGACGTCGAGGAAATGCTCATCGAACCGGCCCAGCAGCGGCACCGGCCATTCGGTGAGGCCCGCGTTCTCGATCACCAGCCCTTCGTCCTCGACCAGCTTGAGGCCGGCCGCAGCGGCGGCTTCGCTGGCCTTGGTACGGATCAGGTCCTGGCGTTCGGCATGGTCGACGATGACATGGGCCGCGCGCAGCTTCGCGGCATAGTCATCCACGCCGTCGACGGTGATCTCGCCGCTCGAATGGAAGCGGTGGCCCTTGGTCAGTCGGCCAGCCGTGATCCCGCCGACTGCGCATTCAACCACCTGCCCATCGAACAGCGCAACGATGGCCGAAAGCGGGCGGACCCAGCGCAGGCTTTCCGTGCTGATCGAGGCTGCGCCCCAGCGCTGGCTCTTGGGCCAGGGGAAGGCGCGGACGATCGCCGGGATGGCTTCGGCGAGGACTTCGACTGTGGCCCGGCCGGGCTTTTCGGTGATCGCGAACAGCACACCATCGCGCTCGGTCAGCTGGTCTTCAGTCAGCCCGGTCTTGCGCAGGAAGCCTTCCAGTGCCTGCGGCGGCGCGCCAACGCGCGGGCCTTTCACTTCTTCCGAAACGGCGGCTGTCGCTGCGGGAAGCTCGCGCGCTATCAGCGCCAGGCGGCGCGGGGTCGACCAGACGGTGACTTCACCCACGGCCACGCCGGCCGCGTCCATTTCCTTGCGAAACAGCTTTTCGAGGTCAGCGCGCGCGCCGGCCTGCATCCGTGCGGGGATTTCCTCGCAGCGCAGCTCAAGCAGGAAGTCGCTCATACCGTCCACCCCGGGAACTTGGCTTCCCATTCGGCCTTGTTCTTGTCGATCCAGGCCTGGCACGATCCCTTGGCGAGATCGCGCACCCGGCCAATGTAGCTCGCCCGTTCCTGGACCGAGATCACGCCGCGCGCCTGAAGCAGGTTGAACAGGTGGCTGGCCTCGATCGCCTGCTCATAGGCCGCGATCGGCACCTGGGCCTCCAGCGCGCGCTGGCATTCTGCCTCGGCGCGGCGGAAGCCTTCGAACAGGCCATCGGTATCGGCGACCTCGAAGTTCCACTTCGACATCTCACGCTCATTCTCGAGGAAGACGTCGCCATAGGTGACGCCGGCATCGTTGAACGCCAGATCGTACACGCTATCGACGCCCTGGATGTACATGGCGAGGCGTTCCAGCCCGTAGGTCAGCTCGCCCGCCACCGGCTTGCAATCGAACCCGCCCATCTGCTGGAAATAGGTGAACTGGCTGACTTCCATCCCGTCGCACCAGACTTCCCAGCCCAGTCCCCAGGCGCCCAGCGTCGGGCTTTCCCAGTCATCCTCGACAAAGCGCATGTCGTGGAGCAGCGGATCGATCCCGATCGCGAACAAGCTCTCCAGATAGAGTTCCTGCAAGTTTGGCGGGTTCGGCTTCAGGATGACCTGATACTGGTAATAGTGCTGCAGCCGGTTCGGATTTTCGCCATAGCGGCCATCGGTCGGGCGGCGGCTTGGCTGGACGAAGGCGGCGTTCCAGGGCTCTGGACCGAGCGCGCGCAGCGTCGTTGCCGTGTGAAAGGTGCCGGCGCCCATGCGCATGTCATAGGGCTGGAGGATCAGGCAGCCCTGCGCGCTCCAGAACGCGTGGAGCCGCAGGATCATCTCCTGGAACGAGAGCGGGCGGGTGTTATCCGACATGGCCGAGGCCTTTGGCGGATGGGCCGTTTCGGGTCAACCGGCGAGGCGTGGCGATGACTGATCGACGCGGCACGTTCTTGCGCTATATCGCGAGCATGATTGCGCGCTTGCTCACGCCCCTCGCCCTGCTTCTTTCCACAGCTGCCCCGGCCCAGCAATCGCTGCCCAACGAGCAGCCCGTCGTTGCCGAGCCGGTTCCGGTCGAAGTTCACCCGGCGCTTTGGAAGATCGCCGACGCAGACACCACGATTTACCTGTTCGGCACGATCCACCTGCTGCCGCAGGGGCTGAACTGGTTCCAGGGGCCGCTGGCGGACACCTTCGTCAAGGCCAACGAACTCGTCACCGAGATCCCCGAGATCGATCCGCAGACCAGCCAGGCGGTGCTGATGAAGCGCGGCATCCTGCCCGCCGGGCAAAGCCTGCGTGATCAGATGTCGCCCAAGCAGCGCAAGCTGTTCGAACAGACGCTGGCCAGCTTTGGCCTGCCGCCCGCAAGCTTCGATCGGTATAAGCCGTGGTATGCCGCTGTTGTGCTCTCCACCCTGCCCTTGCAGCGCAGCGGCTATTCACTCGCCAACGGCGTCGAGGCGGACCTCGCCCGCCGCAACGAGGCGCTGGGTCGCCCGCGGATCGGGCTAGAGACGCTGGATTACCAGCTGGGCTTGTTCGATGCCTTCCCGCCCAAGGTCCAGCGCCGCTACCTGTTCGAAGTGATCGCCGCCATGCCCCAGATCGACAAGGAGGTGAACGAGATGGTCGAAGCCTGGCGGATCGGCGATGCGGCCAAGCTGGCCACGCTGATGAATGCCGAGCAGGATGATCCCGCCATGGTCGCCGCCTTGCTGACCAATCGTAACAGGGCCTGGGCCCACTGGATCAAGGCTCGTCTGGCGCGGCCGGGCGTGTCCTTTGTCGCCGTCGGGGCGGGTCATCTGGGCGGCAAGGGTTCGGTTCAGGATCAGTTGCAGGCGCTAGGGGTCAAGTCGGCCCGTGTCCAATAGGCTTGTCGCGGCGCTGCTGGCGCTGCTGCTGGCGGCTTGCCAGCAGAAGGAAGATGCCCGCCCGGCACTGTGGCAGGTCGATGGCCCGAACGGCCAGCGCGCCTGGCTGCTGGGGACGATCCATGCCCTGCCCAACCCGATCAGCCTCGACAGCCCGGCCTTCGATCGCGCGACTGCCGAGGCGAGCAAGCTGGTGGTCGAGGTTGCCGCGCTGGAGGATGACAAGCGCACGGCCCTCGCCTTTCACAAGCTGTCAGCCGTCGCCTCGGCCCCTCCCCTAGTTGTCCGGGCCAGCGAGAGCGATCGGCCAGCCCTGACCCGTCTGATGGACGAGGCCAGGATTGCACCCGACAATTTCAACCAGATGGACACTTGGGCAGCCGCCCTCGCACTTGGCCAGGCGATCTCGGCCCGCAGCGGCGACAACAGCGGGAACGGAGCCGATCGGCTCGTCCTGCGCGAGATGAAGGGCAAGCCGCTGGCCGAGTTCGAAGGCGCCGAACGCCAGCTCGCGATCTTCGACACCCTCCCCGAAACCGAACAGCGCGACCTGCTCTCCGCCGTGATCCGCTCGGCATCAACCGCGCGGGAAGACGGCAAGCGACTCCAGCAAGCCTGGCTGCGCGGCGATATAGCGGAACTGGCCGCGCTCGATCACCAGGGCCTTCTGGCCGATCCGGAACTGCGTGAGGCCCTGCTGGTCGGCCGTAACCGAGCCTGGATGGGGCAGCTCGTGCCCATGCTGAAGCGCGGCGAAAGACCACTGGTGGCTGTGGGCAGCTTGCATCTGGTCGGTCGCGATGGCCTGGTCGCGCAGCTTGACGCGCAGGGCTACAAGGTAACCCGGCTTCAGTAGCCTTGCATTTCCGCCCCATTGCCGCTAACGGCCCGCGCTTCCCGTCATGGTCATCCCTGGAGGCGTGACGGAGAAGATCTGTAATCCAGAGTTTTGAAAGGCAATGCAATGAGCGATACGCTGCACCTGCCGGCCGAGGCGCGCGAACGGGCTGGCAAGGGAGCCTCCCGTGAACTGCGTCGTAATGGCCGCGTCCCCGCCGTCGTCTATGGTGGCAATGAAGAGCCCTTGGCGATCCACGTCGAAGAAAAGCTGCTCCGCAAGCAGCTTGGCACTGGCCACTTCCTGAATTCGATCGTCGAGATCGAAGTCGGCGGCAAGACCCTGCGCACGCTCCCCAAGGACGTTGCCTTCCACCCCGTCAGCGACCGTCCGCTCCATGCGGACTTCCTGCGCGTTTCGAAGGACCACAAGGTCCACGTCAACGTGCCGGTGCACTTCGCCAACGAAGACGCTTCGCCGGGCATCAAGCGCGGCGGCGTGCTCAATATCGTGCTGCACGATCTTGACGTGATCTGCGCCCCCGACAACATCCCTGACGAAGTGCTGATCGACGTTACCGGCCTCGAAGTCGGCGCTTCGATCCACATTCACGATGTCAAGCTGCCGGCCGGCGTAACCGCCGCCCACGCTGATCGTGACGACACCATCGCCACCATAGTTGCCCCCTCGGGCCTGCGCAGCGAAGAAGGTGACAACGCCAAGACCGAAGCGGCTTCCTAAGCCGTTCAGGTTGACCGGGGCGGCCCTGCTGCCCCACACAGGCCGGGCCGCAGCGATGCGGCCCGGCTTCGTTTTGGCTGGGTTGGTCTGGGAGGATGGACGTGCAGCTCTGGGTCGGCCTTGGCAATCCGGGTCCGCAATATGCCCTGCACCGGCACAATGTCGGCTTCATGGCGCTCGACACCATTGCTGAGGTTCATAGGTTTGGCCCCGAAACCAAGAAGTTTCAGGGCTGGCTGCGCGAAGGGCGGATCGGCGGGCAAAAGATCCTGCTGCTCAAACCCGCCACCTTCATGAACGAGAGTGGCCGTTCAGTTGCCGAGGCGCTGCGCTTCTACAAGCTGGGCGTCGAGGCGCTTACCGTCTTCCATGACGAGCTTGATCTGGCGCCGTTCAAGGTCAAGGTCCGGCAAGGCGGCGGGCTGGCGGGGCACAACGGCCTGCGCTCGATCGACCAGCACCTTGGCCCTGACTTTCGCCGCGTGCGGATCGGGATCGGCCATCCGGGGCACAAGGACCGGGTGACCGGCCATGTCCTGGGCAACTACGCCAAGTCAGAGCAGGATGGCCTGGCCGCCATGCTGGGCGGGATCGCCGCTGAGACCGAATGGCTGGCCAAAGGCGAGGACGCCCGCTTCATGAGCGACCTGGCCCTCCGTCTGGCGGACTGACGCCGATGCAGCGCATTCTCGTCATCGGCTCGCCGGGCGCGGGCAAATCAACCCTGTCGCACGAATTGGTGGCGCGCACCGGACTGCCGCTTTTCCACCTCGATAAACTGTTCTGGCTATCGGGCTGGATCGAGCGTGACCAGGACGAAGGCCGCGCCGAACTGGCCGAGGTTCTGGCCGGCGAGCGCTGGATCATTGACGGCAATTACGGCTCCACCCTGCCGATGCGGATTGCCCGCGCCGATACGGTAGTCTGGCTCGACTACCCGACCTGGCGGTGCTTGGGCCGGGTGTTCAAGCGTTGGTGGCAATACCGCGGCCGGGCGCGGCCCGACATGACCGAGGGTTGCCCGGAAAACCTCAACCTCGAATTTCTGCTCTATGTCCTGAATTTCAAGAGTGCTTGGCGGCACCGCAATGCGGCAGCGCTTGGCGGGTTTGGTGGCCAGGTGCTGCGCTTTTCGGATCCGCGCCAAGCTGAGGAATGGCTCGATCAGCTGAGATAGGTCGCCAAGGCCAGGTCCAGGGCGAAGATCGCAGCAGCCACGGCGCTGGCCAGTGCGGCCCGGCGATTGCGAATTCCGTTGCGGTTTATCGCCACGATCACACGATTGAGATCGTGGTAATCAAAGGTGTCGTGTGGGGTTGCCCGATGGATCAACTGGTTGCTGGCCTTGTACCAGAACCAAGCCGCCACAGCCGATGCCAGTACAGCCGAAAAATCGAGCAGATAGCCCAGTACCGCCAGCATCGCCTGCTTCTCCCTGTTATCGCGCCGAACTTTTGCCCGGCTATGAATAGCTCAGTCAGATGGGGCGAGCCGAATCGTTTTCAAGATAGGCCAATTCCGGCTCGGCCGGCCGGGCAGTCAACACTTCGGCAGGCCGATCAAGGCACAGCAGAAACAACTCGAAACTGTCGGTTTCACTTACAAAGCTAACACTGCGAAGCGAGCGTTAACCACCGACATGCCCATCAAACCTGACTTGGCACGGCGATTGCGAGACTAGCCATCAACCATTCGTTTGCAGGGGGTTTCCATGCGTATTGCCCGTCAGATTTCACAACTGGCCGTTATTGCCAGCCTGGCCCTGGCCAGTGCTCCGGCCCTGGCCGATGCCATTACGCTCGATTCGGGCGACGTTGGCCAGAGCTGGGATTTCGCCTTTGATGGCTATTCCGGGAGCACCACGGTCACTGGCTTGACCTCGACCGGCAAGTTCACGCTGACTGGCGTGACCTCGACCAGCTATACTTTCAGCTACAGCATGGCGAACACGACCAGCGATCCGGTCAACTCGCGGCTGTCGGGCTTTGCCTTCAACACCGATCCGAACATCTCGAGCGCCAGCTCGACCGGGGCGTTCAGCTACACCACCGTTGGCGGCAGCTATCCCAACGGCATCGGCAGCGTTGATGTCTGCTTCAAGGATGCCTCGACCGGTTCGTGCTCGGGCGGCGGCAGCGGCGGGCTGTCCGATGGCCAGACCGGCACCGGCAGCTTCACCCTCAATTTCGCACAGCCACTGACCTCGCTGACGCTCAGCGACTTCTTCGTGCGGTATCAGTCGATCACTGGCGCGGGCAACATCTCGTCGGGCAGCGGCACTGGCACGCTGACCAGCACCGGCGGTAGCACTAGCACGGGCGGGACCCCGGTTCCCGAGCCGGGCATGATCGGCCTGCTGGGCGGCGCTCTCGCCGGCCTGGCGCTGGCCCGCCGCCGTCGCCAGCAGCGTCTCGCGCTGGCCTAAGCCTTACCCGCCAATGCGCGTGGCTTCGGCCAGGTGCATCTGGATGGTCTTGTTCTGAGGCGCCTGTTCTGCCGCACGGCGGAGCAGGCGTTTCGCATTTTCCAGGTCTTGTCCGGCGCGGAACCGGACCCAGCCCGCCGTATCGAGCACGGAGGCATTGTCCGGCATCAGTTTGAGCGCCTGATCGGCAAAGCTGCGGGCCTTGTCATGGTTGCCCAGCATCGACTGGGCATAGGCCATGTTGTTCAGCACCAGCGCGTTCCCACCCTTGGTCGCGGCCAGGATCCGGTCATAAGCGATAGCCGCCTTGGCCCAGTCCCCCCGCTTGATCGCCGCATCGGCTTCGGCGAGGTCCCCGCCGACCACTTGCGGTGACGGGCTCTTCGCGCGCCGGTCATAGTCGGCCGCACGCGGATCGCCCGCGGCCTTGGCCGCGCGGGCCATCATCGCCAGTTCTTCGGGCCGGGCCTGCGGGCTATCAGCGATTGCCTGAAGCGCAGCCATAGCGCCCTTCACATCGTTCCCGGCGAGCCGGGCTTCTGCCAGCAGCAGCGCGACCTGGCGATTGCCCGGCTGGGCCCGGGCGATCGGCGTAAGCTGGGCGGCCGCGAGTTCGCTTCGATCCAGCCTGAGCAAGGCTTCGGCATATAGCGCCCGCAGCGGGTGGATTGCCGGCAGTTCGGCTTCCAACGGCTGGACGGTCGAACGGACCAGGTCCCAGTTCTTCATCGCCACGCCGGCGCGGGCGCGCAGGTAGGCGACCTGCAGGTTGCGCGGAGCCACTTCCGCCGCCTTGTCCGCAACTGCCAGCATGTCCTTGTAGCGGCCCAGATCGCCCAGCGCTGCAGCCTGCCCGGTGAGCGCGGCCAGGCTGGTGGGATAGCGCTTGGCCGCAGCGCTGTAGGTATCGAGCGCGGCCTTGAGATCGCCCTGCACCAGCGCGATCTGGCCCTTGATCAGCAAGGTGTCGATCGTCTGCGGGGCCAGGGCCGCCGCCTTGTCGGCTAGGTCAGTCGCCCCGGCCACATCGCGTTCCATCAGTCGCAGCCGTGCCAGATCGGCAAAAGCACGGGCGTTGCCACCGACCGCAACCGCCTTGGCGAAGAACCCGGCGGCGGCGGCCGTATCGCCGTCCTGGATTGCAGCGAGGCCGCGCAGGCGGTCGGCTTCGGACGAAGTGCTGTTCGCCAGCGCATCGCGCGCCACTTGCGGGGCATTGCGCAGCAGCGCCGCCTCACCCGTCAGTTCAGCCTGATCAGACACGCCGCCGGCGGCCGCCAGCTTTTGGAGCACCGCACCAGCCCCGGAACCGTCTCCCAATGCCAGCAGCGTCCTAGCCTGGAGCAGGAGCAGTTCCTTGTTGCCTGGCATGCCCTCGAGCGCCGAAGCTGCGAGGATTCGCGCCTTGGCATAGTCGTTAGCGGCAAAGGCCTCGCGCGCGGCGGCGGCCTGTTCTTGCGGCGAGGCGGAGCAGGCGGCGAGTGCCAGCAGGGCGGGCAGGATGATGATCTTGCGCATCAACTAACAATGCCACCAACCCCTGAAAATTCGGTGAAACGCCCCGATTGCCCCGCCACAACTGGTCAAACCCGCCCTCCCCGGCTATGGGCCGCCGCGCATCAGTTCGATCGGAGTGTGAAATGGGGTTTCGTTGCGGAATTGTCGGTCTGCCCAATGTCGGCAAGTCGACGCTGTTCAATGCGCTGACCGAAACCCAGGCGGCCCAGGCAGCCAACTATCCGTTCTGCACGATCGAGCCGAACGTCGGCAATGTCGGCGTGCCCGATCCGCGGCTCGACAAGCTGGCCGCCATCGCCGGTTCGGCCAAGATTATCCCGACCCAGCTGGGCTTCGTCGACATCGCCGGGCTGGTGCGTGGCGCTAGCAAGGGCGAAGGCCTTGGCAACCAGTTCCTCGGCAATATCCGCGAGGTTGATGCCATCGTCCACGTGCTACGCTGCTTCGAGAATGATGACATCCAGCACGTCGACAATCGCGTCGATCCGGTCTCCGACGCTGACACGGTAGAGACCGAACTGATGCTGTCCGATCTCGAAAGCCTGGAAAAGCGCGTCCCCGCCGCCCAGAAGAAGGCCGCCCAGGGCGACAAGGAAGCCAAGCTGATTGCCAGCGTCCTCGCCCCCGCGCTCGAACTGCTGCGCGACGGCAAGCCCGCCCGCCTGGCCCGCCCGGAGGGTGAAGACGAACTGCGGGTCTTCAACCAGGCCCAGTTGCTCACTGCCAAGCCGGTGCTCTACGTCTGCAACGTCGAGGAAGAGAGCGCCGCAAATGGCAACGCCTTCTCCGCCGCCGTGTTCGAAAAGGCCAAGGCCGAAGGGGCCAATGCCGTGATCGTCTCGGCCGCGATCGAGAGCGAGTTGGTCGGCATGGACCCCGAAGAGCGAATGGTCTTCCTCGAGGAAATGGGCCTCCATGAAACCGGTCTCGCCCGCGTGATCCGCTCGGGCTACGATCTGCTCCACCTGATCACCTTCTTCACCGTTGGTCCCAAGGAAGCCCGCGCCTGGACTGTCCATCTTGGTGCCAAGGCCCCCGAGGCGGCGGGCGAAATCCACTCCGACATGCAGCGCGGCTTCATCCGCGCCGAAACCATCGCCTATGACGATTACATCTCGCTGGGCGGCGAAGGCCCGTGCAAGGACGCCGGCAAGCTGCGCCAGGAAGGCAAGGAATACGTCATCCAGGACGGCGACGTGCTGCACTTCAAGTTCAACGTGTGAGGCGGCGATGTCTGGCGACCTGCTCTACTTCGAAGACCTCGAGATCGGCACCAAGGCCAGTTTTGGCCGCTACGAGGTGACACGCGAGGAAGTGCTGGAGTTCGCCGCCAAGTACGATCCCCAGCCCTTCCATCTGAGCGACGAGGCCGCTGCCAAGACTCACTTCGGCCGCATCTCGGCCAGCGGCTGGCACACCTGCGCGATGACCATGCGGATGCTGGTCGACAACATCACCGAGCGCAAACAGGCCGGGCTCGGCTCGCCCGGGCAGGACGAGCTGCGCTGGCACAAGCCGGTCTATCCCGGTGACGTGCTGCGCGTTGAAACCGAACTGCTCGAAAAGACTCGCAGCCGCTCGCGCCCGGAAATGGGCAGCTTCAAGTCGATCGTCACGGTGCTCAACCAGAACGACGAAAAGGTCATGACCTTCCGCTCGATCGGCCTGATTGCGGTGCGCAATCCTGAAATTCGGGACTAAGGCGTAACCGGCTCAACCGACCCCATTCCCCACGCAGGGATAGGCAATCTTAGTCCAAGGCAGCCTTGACCGCCGCGATAGCCGCTTCGGTGTGCGCATCCAGAAAGCCGTGCCCCCATTCGGGATGGGCGATGATTTCCCCGTTGGCGAGATAAGGCGCAATGCGGAGCGTGAATTCAGCCAGTTCATCGCCCGGCATCAGCACGGTGATCCGGTTCGGCAGTGCGCCAACGACTGCCGTATATTTCGGCGCGTACTCAAAAGCCGCCCTGTGTCCCCATTCATAGTTTTCGCCAGCGCGGAGGTTCTCGGCAAAGGACATCGCCATCGATTCCAGATCGGTTCCCGGGCCACGATGATAGACCACCTTTTCCCACATTGACCGGAACCTGGTGCCTTCAACATCCAGCGGGATATGTTCGTAAGTTTCGTGCATCAGCTTGAGCTCTTCCGGCGTAAAAAC
>Ga0073920_1000154_pt1 | contig 13487 bp, 13 predicted proteins | sample GWRWT4_2Sept14_2_FD_70953 | JGI IMG/M metagenome (GOLD analysis project Ga0073920, IMG submission 70953) | Sand microcosm microbial communities from a hyporheic zone in Columbia River, Washington, USA - GW-RW T4_23-Sept-14 | ecosystem: Engineered > Artificial ecosystem > Sand microcosm >...
AGCTGGCGCTGTTTCTGGCCGGGGTGCTGGCTTACAAGGCCTGGGCCGCGAACCGGGCGCGCTGGGAAGGGCAGGGGCCGCGGCTGCTGGCGCTGGCAGTCCCGGCCGCGACGCTCGCCTACCCCTGGCTGCTGGGCTCGGCATCGCAAACCGCGTTCTTTGAGCCAGTGCGGATCGGCTACCTGCTGCTGATGGCCGCCGCGCTGCCTGCGATCCATGGCTGGAGCCGCAACTGGGCGCTTGACCGGCAGATTGGGGAGTTGTCCTATCCTTTGTATCTCAATCAGTTACTTGTGATGGGTTTGCTCGCGGGTTGGCCGCTGCTGGCGGGCAGCACGACCGCGCGGACCTTCGCCGTGACGCTGATAAGCCTGGCGCTGGCCTGGGTGGTGGTGCGCTTCATCGACCGCCGGATCGAAGTGTGGCGCCATCACCTGGCGACGCGGGCTGGCGCGGCGCAAATTGGGGGGTGACATCGCCGCCCGCTTCGCCTATGCGCGCGCCTCCTAATCAGCGCGACCAAAGCGAAAGCGAGTGCAAGACATGAAACTGAATGAAATCCGCGACAATCAAGGTGCCCGTAAGTCCCGCATGCGCGTCGGACGCGGCATCGGCTCGGGCAAGGGCAAGACCGCCGGGCGCGGCCAGAAGGGTGCCAAGGCGCGTTCGGGCGTCTCGATCAACGGCTTTGAAGGCGGCCAGATGCCGCTGCACATGCGGATCCCGAAGCGCGGCTTCAACAACATCTTCGCCAAGGACTTCGCCGAAGTGAACCTGGGCCTGGTCCAGAAGGCTCTCGACGCGGGCAAGCTCGACGCCAAGGCCGTGATCGACCACGCCGCGCTCAAGGCGGCAGGCCTGGCTCGCGGCGGCAAGGACGGCGTGCGCCTGCTGGGCAAGGGTGACTTCTCGGCCAAGGTCAAGTTTCTGGTCGCTGGCGTTTCCGCCGGGGCCAAGGCTGCGGTCGAAAAGGCCGGTGGTTCGGTTGAAGTGCCCGAAGCGGGCCCGAGCGAACACGAAAAGAAGACCGCCCGCCGCGACGCCAACAAGGCGGCCAAGGCAGCCAAGTAGTCCCGCATGAACCGATCCCCGCCCCAGTGGCGGGGATTTCGGTTCTGGGGGGTTTGGACTTCGCGGGAACGCTCCCTATATGGAGCGCGACGGCCGGACCAACCGGCACCCAGACAAGGCAATAGTCCCGATGGCATCACGCGCCGACAACGTTGCGAGCAATCTCAATCTCGCCAATTTTTCCAAGGCAACCGAGCTCAAGAACCGCATCTGGTTCACTCTGGGTGCCTTGATCGTGTTCCGCTTCCTCAGCTTCGTGCCGCTGCCGGGTATTGATCCGATCGCGCTCAAGGACTTCATGGAGCGCAATTCGGGCGGGATCCTTGATTTCTTCAACATGTTCTCGGGCGGCGCGCTGGCCAATTACAGCCTGATCTCGCTGGGGGTGATGCCCTACATCACCGCCTCGATCGTGGTCCAGCTGGCCGCATCGCTGCATCCCTCGCTCGCCAGCCTCAAGAAGGAAGGCGAAAGCGGGCGGCGCAAGCTGAACCAGTACAGCCGCTATGGCGCGGTGATGCTCGCCGTGCTGCAGGGCTATGCTGCGCTGCGCAATGCCGATGTTCAGGGCTTTGCGGTTGATCCGGGGCCGCTGTTTTATGTCGCGGGCCTGATCTCGCTGGTTGGCGGGACCATGTTCCTGCTGTGGCTGGGTGAACAGATCACCAGCCGCGGGATCGGTAACGGCATTTCGCTGATCATCATGGCCGGGATCGTCGCGCAGATGCCGATGTTCTTCTCGAACATGTTTACCCAGTACGGCACCGGCGCGATCGGCGGTTTCACCATCGCGCTGATGGTCGGCATGATCGTGGCCTTGGTGGTGGGCATCTGCTTTATGGAGCGCGCCACCCGGCGATTGCTGATCCAGTATCCCAAACGTGCCAGCCAGAATGGCATGATGCAGGCCGATCGCAGCCACTTGCCGCTCAAGATCAACACCGCGGGCGTGATCCCGCCGATTTTCGCCAGCTCGTTGCTGCTGCTGCCGCTGACGATCAGCCAGTTCGCCGGCAATTCGGTTGCGACGGATTCGGGCGTCGGCTCGTGGATCGTGACGATCAACCAGTACCTGGGCCACGGCAAGCCGGTCTACATGATCCTCTATGCGCTGGGCATCATCTTCTTCAGCTTCTTCTACACCGCGGTGGTCTTCAACCCTGAGGAAACCGCTGACAACCTGAAGCGCAACGGCGGCTTCATCCCCGGCATCCGCCCGGGCAAGACCACCGCCACTTATCTGGACTACGTGCTGACCCGGATCACCGTGATCGGTGCGCTCTATCTGGCGGTGGTCTGCGTCGTGCCCGAACTGATCATGGTTCAGACCGGGCTGCTGTTCTTTTTTGCCGGCGGCACCAGTTGGCTGATCGTGGTCAATGTCACGGTCGATACGATCACGCAGATCCAGTCGCACCTGCTGGCCCACCAGTATGGCGATCTGATCAAGAAGGCCAAACTCAAGGGCCGCATGCGCTAGAGGTCACAGACCCATAACCAACGCCTTCGAGGTTTGAGTCAGAATGGCCCAGCACAAGGAGAGAGGGCGACGCCATATGTCGATATTGCGAGACCGATCGACGCCGGGATGGGCCATTCTGGCCAAATCCCCACGGGACGTCCAAATGGCTGCCATCTCGGACCGAAACTCGCTTGCAGGGGCAACCAGCCCCTGCCACGCTCGCTTCGGCCCGATATGTTTGCCATTTGGACGCCTCGAAGGCGTTGGTTATGGGTCTGTGACCTTTTTTCAAACAGGGGTTTGAACGTGGACATTATCCTGTTGGGACCGCCCGGAGCGGGCAAGGGTACCCAGGCCCAGCGTCTGGTCGAAGCGCACGGCATGCGCCAGCTTTCGACCGGCGACATGCTGCGCGCCGCCGTCAAGGCCGGGACTGCCGTTGGCCTTCAGGCCAAAGCGGTGATGGACCGGGGCGAGCTGGTTTCGGACGAAATCGTCTCGGCGCTGATCGGTGAAGAGCTGGACGCGATGGCCGCCGGGCAGGGCGCGATCTTTGACGGCTACCCCCGCACTGCCGCCCAGGCCGAATCGCTCGACGCGATCCTGTCTGCGCGCGGGCGCAGCCTGAACCACGTGATCGAACTCGGCGTCGATGAAGACGCGCTGGTCGAACGGATCTGCGGGCGCTTTACCTGCGCCAATTGCGGCAAGGGCTATCACGACAAGTTCGAGCAGCCCAAGGTAGCCGGAACCTGCGACAGGTGCGGCAGCCACGAGTTCAAGCGCCGCCCCGACGATAACGAAGAAACCGTCCGCACCCGCATGGCCGAATACCGCGCCAAGACCGCGCCGATCCTGCCGATCTACGACGCCCGCGGGATCGTCAGCCGGGTCAACGGCATGGCCGACATCGATGATGTGACAGCGGCGATCGAGCAGGTTATCAGGGGCTGACAAGCCCGCGCTTCCCGATCCGCGCGGCGCGATTGGGGAGGGCATGATGATCCGCACAATTCTGGCACCGGCGCTGCTGGCCGCACTGGCCCTTGCCCCGCTCGCCGCCAATGCCGAAGTTGCCCAGCAGTCCGACGCCGGTTTCGTGATCAAACACAGCGCCGAAGTCGCCGCCGATCCGCAGACCGTGTGGAAGACCCTGATTGCGCCGGCCAAATGGTGGTCAAGCGACCACACTTGGTCAAAGAACGCCGACAACCTCTACCTTGATGCCCAGGCCACTGGCTGCTTCTGCGAGAAGCTGCCCAAGCCCGCCGATGCCCCCGCCGACCAACGCATGGGCAGCGTTGAGCACATGCACATTATCTTCGCCGACCCCCAACGCGGCACGCTGCGCATGGTCGGCGGCCTCGGCCCGCTCCAGGGCGAGGCAGTCCACGGCACCCTGACCGTGCAGCTGACCAAGACCGAGACCGGCACCAAAATCGACTTCGAATACGTCGTCGGCGGCTACATGCGCTTCAAGACCGAAGAGATCGCCCCTGCGGTCGAAGGCATGCTGGGGCAGCAGCTGGCGGGGCTGGCGAAGGCGGCCGGGGCCTCCGCGCCTGCGGGTTGACCGCGATTTGCGACGGAACGCTTTGACCGCGCCCGCGCTTCACGATATGCATTGCCCCCTAAGCGCAATTGCCGCCCGCCCATGTCTGGTGCGGGCCGTTGACATGCATGGCGAATCGCCCTAAGCGCGCGCTTCAACCGAAAAACGGGGTCGTCCGGAAGGTGCCAGCCAGCGTGCTCACCAGCCGGGCTTTTTGCCGTTTTGCGGATTTGAAGCGTTGAGATGGGCAGTCGCATCCGCTGCTGTCCGTGGAGCATGGAGAATTAAGTGGCTCGTATTGCCGGGGTCAATATCCCCACCAACAAGCGCGTAATCATTGCGCTCACCTACATTCACGGCATCGGCTCGTTCAAGGCCCGCCAGATCGTTGACAAGCTGGGCATCGACCATGCCCGCCGCGTTGCAGACCTGTCCGACCAGGAAGTGCTGCACATCCGCGAAACGATCGACGCAGAGCACACGGTGGAAGGCGATCTGCGCCGCACCACTTCGATGAACATCAAGCGTCTGATGGATCTGGCCTGCTATCGCGGCCTGCGTCACCGCAAGGGCCTGCCGGTCCGCGGCCAGCGCACTCACACCAACGCCCGTACCCGCAAGGGCAAGGCCAAGCCGATCGCTGGCAAGAAGAAGTAAGCCGCACCTGGCTTCGGCCTCAGCAGCTTTTCTTTCTAGATATTCGAGTAGGAACCAAAAATGGCACGCGAACCCCAGCGCATCAAGCGCCGCGAGCGGAAGAACATCTCCAGCGGCATCGCGCATGTGAATGCCAGCTTCAACAACACCATGATCACCATCACCGACGCCCAGGGCAACGCGATTTCGTGGTCCAGCGCCGGCATGATGGGCTTCAAGGGCAGCCGCAAGTCGACCCCCTATGCCGCCCAGGTGGCTGCGGACGACGCCGGCAAGAAGGCCGCCGAACACGGCGTGCGCACCCTTGAGGTTGAAGTGAAGGGCCCCGGTTCGGGCCGTGAAAGCGCGCTGCGTGCGCTGCAGGCAGTGGGCTTTACCATCACTTCGATCCGCGACGTGACGCCGATCCCGCACAACGGGGTGCGTCCTTCCAAGCGTCGCCGCGTCTGATTTCCAGGGGGACACCGTATTCGGTGTCCCCGCTCCCGGATCCGGGGACATCGAATACGATGTCCCCATGCCAGAACAACCCCAAGGGGAACCATATGTCCGTCAATATCAAGAACTGGCAGGAACTGAAGAAGCCCAACAGCCTCGAAGTGAAGAGCGGCAACGACGCCAAGCGCCGCGCGACCTTCGTTGCCGAGCCGCTTGAGCGCGGCTTTGGCCTGACGCTGGGCAACGCGCTGCGCCGCGTCCTGCTCTCCAGCCTCCAGGGCGCCGCGATCACCTCGATCAAGATGGAGAACGTGCTGCACGAATTCTCCAGCCTGGCCGGCGTGCGCGAAGATGTCACCGACATCGTGCTCAACGTCAAGCAGATCGCACTGCGCATGCAGGGCGAAGGCCCCAAGCGGCTCCAGCTCTCGGCCACTGGCCCGGGCGAAGTCACCGCCGGCGATATCGCCGTGTCGGGCGACATCGAGGTCATGAACAAGGACCTGGTCCTGTGCCACCTCGACGAAGGTGCGACGCTCAACATGGAACTGACCGCCGACACCGGCAAGGGCTATGTCCCGGCTGTCGGCAACCGTCCGATTGATGCGCCGATCGGGCTGATCCCGGTTGACTCGCTCTATTCGCCGGTCCGCCAGGTCAGCTACAAGGTCGAAAACGCCCGCATCGGGCAAGAGCTTGACTATGACAAGCTCTCGCTCAGCGTCGAAACCGACGGCACGATCTCGCCGGAAGACGCTGTGGCCTATGCCGCGCGGATCCTGCAGGACCAGCTCTCGCTGTTCGTCCACTTCGAAGACGCGATGCCGGTTGGCGGTTCGCCGATGATCGGCATGGCCGCTTCTGCGCCCAGCGACGAAGGCGACACCAACCAGCTCAACCGTTACCTGCTCAAGAAGGTCGACGAGCTGGAACTGTCGGTGCGCAGCGCCAACTGTCTCAAGAACGACAACATCATCTACATCGGCGACCTGGTCCAGAAGACCGAGGCCGAGATGCTCCGCACGCCGAACTTCGGCCGCAAGAGCCTCAACGAGATCAAGGAAGTCCTGAGCTCGATGGGCCTGCGTCTGGGCATGGACATCCCCGGCTGGCCGCCTGAGAACATCGAGGAAATGGCCAAGAAGCTCGAGCAAGAGCTGCTGGGTTAAGCAATCTGGGGACACTCTATTGAGTGTCCCCGCCACACGGGGAGAGGGGACACGCAATAGCATGTCCCCAATCGCCAGCTACGGGGTACCTGACACGGCCCCCTAACGAACGAAGGAAAGACACTATGCGTCACAAACTCGGCGGGCGTAAGCTCAACCGTACTTCCAGCCACCGCAAGGCACTGTTCCGCAACATGGCGGCCGCGCTGATCAAGCACGAACAGATCACCACCACGCTGCCCAAGGCGCGTGAGCTGCGTCCCTATGTCGAAAAGCTGATCACGCTGGCCAAGCACGGCGGCCTTTCGAACCGCCGTCTGGCGCACGCCCGCCTGCTCGACGATGCCCAGCTGGTCAAGCTGTTCGACGTGCTGGCCGCGCGTTATGCCGACCGCGCCGGTGGCTACACCCGCGTGATCAAGGCCGGGATCCGTGCAGGCGATGCCTCACCGATGGCGGTGATCGAACTGGTTGACCGTGACACCTCGGCCAAGGGCCAGGATTCGGGTCCGGTCTATTCGGATGACGACGGCGAATAATAGTAGACGTTCGTCGAACGACGAATTGCAAAGGCGGCGACAGGCTCTAACCTGTCGCCGCCTTTTGCGTTTGGGGAGAATGCAAGTGAACCGTCGCGCCCGCACCCTCTTTGGTGCCGTCCTTGGCCTTTGCGCCGTATCCGTCATGGCTGAAGATATGAAGCTGACTTATCCGGCAACCAGCAAGGTCGATCTGGTTGAAGAGCAATTTGGCGAGAAAGTCGCCGATCCCTATCGCTGGCTGGAAAACGACGTCCGCACCGACAAGGCCGTGGCCGATTGGGTGGGCCAGCAGAACGCGGTGACGCAGGCCTACCTGGCCACGCTGCCGCAGCGCGGGTGGTTCGGCCAGCGGATCAAGGCGCTGATGGATTACGAACGTTTCGGCCTGCCGCAAAAGGCCGGGCAGTTCTATTTCTACTCCCGCAACAGCGGCCTGCAGAACCAGTCGCAGCTGTTTGTGCGCAAGGGGCTGCAAGGCGCGCCGCGGCTGCTGATCGATCCCAACGCCTGGGCCAAGGACGGCGCCACCGCGCTCGATGCCTGGGAGCCTTCGAAGAGCGGCAAGCTCATGGCCTATTCGGTGCAGGATGGCGGCAGCGACTGGCGCACGATCAAGGTGCTCGACACGCAGACCGGCAAGGTCCTGACTGACGAGATCAAATGGGCCAAGTTCACCGGGATTTCCTGGGTAGGTGACAAGGGCTTCCTCTATTCGCGCTTCCCCGCCCCGGTTGAAGGCCAGGCCTTCCAGCAGCTCAACAAGAACCAGGAAGTGCGTTTCCACCGGATCGGCACGCCGCAGAGCGCGGATGAACTGGTCTATGCGACGCCTGGGAACCCCGATTACGGTCACAGCGCCGAGTTGACCCACGACGGACGCTGGATGGTGATCACCACTGCCCAAGGTACCGACAACAAGTATGAGGTGCACGTCCTCAAGCTCGGCAAGAACGGCAAGTGGGGCAAGCCGCAGGCGCTGGTCGCGGGGCTTGAGAATGACTGGCGGCTGATCGAAGGGATCGGCGATACGCTCTACTTCATGACCAACAAGGGCGCGCCGAAGCTAAAAGTGGTGAAGGTTGATCTGGCGCGCGGCGCGGTTGCTGCGAAGTGGACCGAACTGATCCCCGAACGCGCCGAAACGCTTGAACGCGCGCGGATCGTGGGGAACCGGCTGATCCTGTCCTATCTCAAAGACGCGGCTTCAACCGCGCAGGTGCTGTCGCTCGATGGCAAGCCGGTGCGCGATATCACGCTCAACGCAATCGGCACGGCCTCAGGCTTTGCGGGCAAGCCGGGCGATCCTGAGACGTTCTATGCCTTCACCAGCTTCAACCAGCCGGCCGCGATCTATCGGTTTGACAGCAACACCGGGCAGAGCACGCCGTTCGCCAAGCCCAAGCTGACCTTCAATCCCGACGACTATCTGGTCGAACAGCGCTTCTACACTTCGAAGGACGGCACCAAGGTGCCCTTGTTCCTGGTCCGCAAGAAGAGCCTGGCGGCAGCCGGTACCGCAGTGCCGACGCTGCTCTATGGCTACGGCGGGTTTGATATCTCGCTGACCCCCACCTTCTCGGCAACGCGGATGGCCTGGCTTGAGGCGGGCGGGGCCTTTGCGCTCGCCAACCTGCGCGGCGGGGGTGAATACGGCAAGGCCTGGCACGATGCCGGGCGGCTGGCCAACAAGCAGAACGTGTTCGACGATTTCATCGCCGCGGGCGAATACCTGATCGCGCAAGGGGTGACCCCCAAGGGCGGCCTGGCGATCCAGGGCGGCTCGAACGGCGGCCTCTTGGTCGGCGCTGTGGTCAACCAGCGGCCCGATCTGTTCGCGGCCGGCAATGCCGCCGTGGGCGTGATGGATATGCTGCGCTTCGACCGCTTCACCGCCGGACGCTATTGGGTCGATGACTATGGCTACCCCAGCAAGGAAGCCGACTGGAAAGTGCTGCGCGCCTATTCGCCCTATCACAACATCAAGGCGGGCGCGGCCTATCCGGCAATGCTGGTGACCACCGCCGATACCGACGACCGCGTGGTTCCCGGGCACAGCTTCAAATACACCGCAGCGCTCCAGGCCGCCGCGCCGAACGGCAAGCCCCACCTGATCCGGATCGAAACCCGCGCCGGGCACGGTTCGGGCAAGCCGACCGACAAGGTGGTGGCCGAGGGGGCCGATGTGCTGAGCTTCCTGGCGCAGTGGACGGGTTTGAAACCGGGCTGAGGGTTTGGCGGCTCGGGTGGAATAGTTCACGCAGAGACGCGGAGAAGAAAGTGGAGACGCAAAGGGGTTAGCCTCTGCCGCGAAGCGGCTTGATCTTGCAGACCTTGCGCCAAACGCAATGTCTGGAAGAGAAGGCGGCTTTGCCGCAGGCACAACATCTCTGCGTCTCATTTTCTTCTTTGCGCCCTCTGCGTGAACCAATCGGAGCCATCCACAAGCCCGATCACCCGAACCGCATTTGTTCATAAAAGTATCAATTTACCTGAACGTCGCCTGTCACCCCAGTTCAGGCCCGTGCCACGGACGAATCGGTAGACCATCCTCAAGCCCGGACACCCCGTCCGGCAGATTGAAGGATGAAGAGCCATGAAGACCATCTCCAAAGCCCTGGTCGGAACCATCGCGGCGGGCGCGATGGCGATCGCTTCGGCAACTCCGGCTTTCGCCGACGGCCGCGATGGCCGCCGCGGCAACGGGATCAGCGCGGGCGACGTGATTGCCGGCGCGCTGATCATCGGCGGGATCGCTGCGGTCGCTTCGGCTGCGAGCAACAACAACCGAAACCGCGACTATCGCGGCTACCCGGGTGACTACGGCTATGACCGCGCCGGTTACGGCGACAATTATGGCAACAACTACGGCAACGGCTATGACCGCGACGACCGCTATCGCAGCAACCCGCGCCAGGCCGTGGAACAGTGCGTCTATGCAGCCGAACGCTATGCTTCGAGCCGGGGTCTGCGCGCCGACGTGACCGACATCCGCGAAGTGCGCGACACCCGTTACGGCTTCCAGATAAAGGGCCGGATTGCGGTCAACTCCAGAGGCCGAGGCTGGAACCGCGGTGACAGCAACTACGGCCAGGGCTGGGGCGGCGACTATCGCGGCTGGAACCAATCGATGCGGGGCTACGACAGCGGCTCGTTCAAGTGCAAGTTCGAACGCGGCCGGATAGTCGACCTCGACATTGGCGGGATCCGCGGCTTCTAAGCCACTGATCCGATGACAGACGGGCGGTTCAGGCAACAGCAAGCCTGGACCGCCTAGTCGTTCAGGCAATCGGGCAATGCGTGCGCCGGCAGGGGCTGGCGGGTTTGCTCGCTGGAGACTGGGACATGACCCGCAAACAATCGCGTTTCACCGCGGTGCTGGCTTCGGCAGCGGCGCTTGCAATGACTGCCACCCCGGCCATGGCGCAGGGTTGGGGCTGGGGCGGCGGTTGGGGCCGCCACCACCGCGACCGGGTCGATGCCGGCGACGTGCTGACCGGGATCCTGATCATCGGCGGGATCGCTGCAATCGCCAGCGCGGCCAGCAATTCGAACAAGCGCGACCGCGACCGGCGCCGCGACGACGACCGCCGCTATCCCGATGAACAATATCGCCGCGATTCGAACGCCGGCTACGGCCAGGACGAACGCCCCGAATGGCGCGAGCGCAGTGGCGGCACCAACACTGGTGTTGGCGGCGGAATCGACGGCGCAGTCAATGCCTGCATCGACGAAGTTGCGCGCGGTTCGGCCCGGGTTGACGGGGTCGATGGAGTCAACCGCGAGGGCAAAGGCTGGCGCGTTCAGGGCCAGACCATCAAGGGCGGTACCTTCGTCTGCTCGGTCGATGGGTCGGGCCGGGTCACCGAAGTCAGCGTTGACGGCAAGGCTTACTGATCAATCAGATTGACCGCAGGCCCGTCCGCTTCAATGCAGGCGGGTCTGCGGGAACATCCAGCGTTGTGACAGCTTCGGCTTGAACGGAGCCCATTCGCCCTCAGGCTGCTTCAGCCGGTCGGCCAGCGCCACCATCACAGATGGATTGACCCCCAGGCCGCAGTGGCTGGCGTGAACTTCGATATTCTCGGTCTGCTCGCCCTTGTGCGGGTGCTGGACCGATCCGCGCCAGTGGACGATCCCGTCGGTGCGGGTCAGGATCGAGGTGGTTGGCACCGGCGGGGCCTCGTCCAGCCCGGTGAAGCGTCCGTGCTTGATCGGTTCGGGTTCCTTGCCGTTCAGATATTCGAACAGGCGGCTGGCATTGGTGTGGCGGCGATCGTCGTGGATCGGGCTGCCCAGCGAGATTACCTGGCGCACCGCGTGCGGGTGCAGCTTGGCCAGTTCGCGCGCAAAGACGCCGCCCAAAGACCAGCCGACGATCGAGACTTTGCGGCCGGTCTTGGCGAAGATGTCGAGCAGCAGGCGCTCCATTTCATGCACCCGGGCCAGATCGACCCTTACGTTGCGGCCGAGCTTCCAGCCATAGGTGTCATAGCCCAGATCGGTGAGCAGCCGCCGCATCGGTTTGGTTGAGCCGTCCGAGGCGAGGAAGCCCGGCAGGACCAGCACCGGATGTCCGTCGCCCTTGGGCAACATGCCCAGCAAAGGGCGCATCGCGACAAAAGCCGCCAATTCGAAAACCGCGCGCCCTTCGGCCAGCGCGAGCAATTTGTGCGGCGGGCGCGCTTCAATTTCGAGCGCTTCGCGCGATGCAGTGGTTGCGGTCATTTGGTTTTGTTCTTCCCCGATTTGGCAGCGCCCTTTTTCGCTGCCGGTTTTGCTTTTTCGGCCTTTGCAGGCTTGGGTTCTTTCTTCGCTTCAGCCGGAGCCGGAGCCGCTTTCGCAGCATCGCGCAGCTCGGTGAAGCTGTCCTCGATGCATTGTGCGTAAAAGTCCGGATCCGGCATCAGTTTGCGACAGGCGGTGAAAGCAATTGTCGCTTCCTTGCAATAGCTTTGCACCACGTGGCCCAGGCCCAGCCCATCGGTAAGGCACAAGAGCCCCATCATGCTCTCCAGCCGTGCACCGCTTGAATAGATCGGCACTGGCGGGCCCGGCACATTGGTGACCACGGTGGAGAATGGCAGGCCGACCCGGTCGGCCAGGCCCAGCCGGGTATAGAGCTGCGCGCCCAGCGCCATGAACAGCGCGGGGCTAACCTTGCTGATCTCGGTCATGTTGCGCGCGCCGATGGCGTCGGTCATCGCCTTGCAATTGATCGTCTGCGAATGGACATAGGCCAGCCGTTCGAGCGGATCGGCCAAATGCGTGCCCAACGGCGCGATCATCGCCGCGACCTGGTTGCCCATGTCGCCTTTCTCGTCCTTGGCGCGGACCGAGATCGGGGCCATCGCGGTCAGGGTCTTGTCGGGCAGGTCTTCGTGCGCTTGCAAGTACTTGCGCAGCGCTCCGCCGATCACCGTCAGGAAGGCGTCATTGACCTTGGCTCCGGGCACTGCCTCACGGATTGCCTTGATATCGGCGAGCGGGATCGAACGCCCTTCGACCACGCGGTTGGCCGAAATCACCGCATTGAAGCGGGTGCGCGGGGCGAGCATTTCGCCGTGGAGCGCAAAGTCCTTGGAGATCAGTCCTTTGATCGCCTTGGCCACGCCCGGCATGGCTTTGGCCGCGACGTCCAGCTGGCGCACCGGGTTGGCCAGGTTGTTGATCCAGCTTTTGGCCAAGAGTTCGGCGAAATTGGGCGGATCTTCGCCTTTCCAGGTATCCGGCTCGTTGGGCGGGGGCGTATTGGGATCGAGCGTGTGGAGCGCCTCCATCAGGTCGATGCCGCTCATCCCGTCGATCGCCGCATGGTGCACCTTGGTGACCATCGCATAGCTGCCGGGCTCGACCCCGGGAACATTGTCGATCCCCTCAACCACAGTGAATTCCCATGGCGGGCGGGAAAGGTCGAGCGGCCGGGCGAAAATCCGCGCAGCCTGGATGCACAGTTGCCGCCAGTCCCCCGGCTTGGGCAGGGCAACGTGGCGGACGTGGTATTCCAGGTCAAATTCCTTGTCCTCAACCCAATAGGGATAGTCGAGGTCAAACGGCACGCGGACCAGCTTTTGCCGCATGGTCTTGGACAGCTGCATCCGGCTTTCGAAAAAGCGCAGGATATCCTTGTAGCGAACGAAACCGCCGGGCGCTGTCGCAGGGTTGTAGATCAGAAGCGAGCCGATGTGCATCGGCGATGTGCGCGTTTCCAGCGCGACAAACGATGCATCCATTCCCTGCAATTGGCGCAAGCGATCCGTCTCCTCCTGCAGCCCGGTATGCCGGGTCTTTGTGCGGTGCAGCGTAACAGAGCTTGGGAAGCGGTCAATCGCAAGTTGACATTGTGCAGAACATTGTGCATATCTGTTGCATGCTTGTCGAAACCTTCTCCAAAGCCCGCAACAACCTTAAGGCCGTGATGGACCGTGTTGTTGCTGACCACGCGCCGGTCAAGATCACCCGGCAGCGGGGCGAGGGTGTGGTGATGATTTCGGAAAGCGACTGGGAATCGATCGAAGCGACCCTCTACCTGCTCTCTTCGCCGCGCAATGCTGCCCGCCTGGCCGAATCGATTGCCGAGCTTGATGCCGGCAAGGGCC
>Ga0073920_1000155_pt1 | contig 13470 bp, 16 predicted proteins | sample GWRWT4_2Sept14_2_FD_70953 | JGI IMG/M metagenome (GOLD analysis project Ga0073920, IMG submission 70953) | Sand microcosm microbial communities from a hyporheic zone in Columbia River, Washington, USA - GW-RW T4_23-Sept-14 | ecosystem: Engineered > Artificial ecosystem > Sand microcosm >...
GGGCCAGGCCGTGCGCTGTTCCACCATCAGCAGCAGCGGTACGACCACATGCCCGGTAATCAGAATGGTCAGCCATGCCGGCCCGTCATCGGCGCGGATATGACCGATGGCTTCGTCGCACCGGGCGCACGCATCAACCGGCTTCAGAAAAGCGCGAAACAGTTTTCCCTTGCCGCAATTCGGGCAGCGCCCGGCAAAACCGCGCGCCGTGGCCGTAAGAAATGTCTGCTGGTGGTTCGCCATCACGCCAATCCTGTAAAACCCGATCCTGTAAAATGTGACGGCGCGGGAAATCTGCCACTACAACGCATTCTACCATGATATCAACATTTGACCAGTTTTCCAGCAAAGCAGAACAGAGTAAGTAACTGGCATGTCAAGACCTGAACCCGTTATTTTGCGTTTCGCTCACAAATAAGAACGGCGGCCTGAAATAAAGCCGCCGTTCTTCTGCGGAGGGATTTAGGCGAATTATGCCCTGCGGCGCCGAAATGCGCCAATGCCCGCCAGACCCGCGCCAAGCAGGCCAAGCGTAACAGGTTCCGGTACCGAAGCCGGATTCAGAGGATTAAGAGGGTCCACATTCAAATTATCAAAGGTGAGGGTGAAAGGCGGATCGAAACCTATATCGGTGAAAACACCAAGATGGTATATGCCGGCCGCCAGCTCCTCAATGAACAGAGACCCAAACTCTCCAACAGCTATGCTTTCGCCTTGTTCGGAAAACAGTTCCAGAACAAGTGGAAAGAACTCGGCCAATTCACCGTCGTCGAAGCGGGCAAAGGCTTCAAAATCACCAAAGCCTGACTCGCAATTGCTGCAAAAGCGAATGGTGAACACGTCTCCATTGTCAGTGCTTTCCGTCTCCGGGATAAATTCGCCAAGCGATCCGCGAATCGTAACCAGGGCGCCATTGCCGGCAGTTGCCTGTGGGTTTCCGATGCCACCGGCATCCCCCACCTCCTGCCATTCGGAGACAGCGATTATGGCCAGGGCAGGCGTTGCAGCAGCGGCAAATCCCATGGCGCAGGCGCCCAACATAACTGGCCGTATAAAATTGGATAAAAGTTTATTCATTTTACATCTCCCAATAGGTAAACCCCGCCCATATGAAGGCTGAGATTGGGACAGTATTGGTAAAACGTAATGGACGAACAAGTGACGGCCGTCACATTGAGTTTGAAAAATTCAGACTCTGTTAACTCTCATTTTTCCAGCCTTGAGAAATCCATTTTGGCGGCTCCCAGAATGGGGCCGCCATCATCCACTTGTAACAGCACGGCGATTCCGGAATATCCGGCCTTGCGAAAATCGCGAATGGGAAGATTAAGCCCCATGCTCTGGCCCTGCCATATGCCGACCGAGGTCATGGACCGCACAATATTGAAATAAACCAGTTCCTTGCCCGCATTTTCACCTGCCTTGACCGAAACGAACTGACGTGTGTCATATTGGATTAACCGGATGCTGGCGGATTGCGCGCCGGGCGGCAATGTGCCCGCGCCAATATTCACGGCTATCGCAAGCGGGCCCGGCCACAGATTAATCCCTACGGCGGGCGGGCGGGCGCCGGTCTGATATGTGATCACTTCGTCAATCACGCCGGTCTCTGATCCGACTTCGCGATATACGCCGTCTATAATGATTTGCGGCGTGTAGATATCCGCACTTCCCGCTGCTGTTGCGTAGGCGCGTTGCCTTGCATCAAATTCCGGCTTGGCCAGCGTATCCTTCCAGCCCAGATAATCCCAATAAGTCACCGGGAAAGTCAGTGCGATCACTTCCTCCCTTTTACTGAGCTGCTGCATATGCCTGTCAGCAATAATACAGGAGCTGCATCCCTGACTGGTATAAAGCTCCACTACGGTCGGGCGGTCATCCAGGGCCAGCCCCGCACCGGGAACAAGCAGGTAAAAAATCAGCGTCAACGCAAGGCGCAGGTGCGGCTTGTGAGAAAAACAAAGTACTCCCGTCAAAGTCATCATGTTTTATCGGCTTATTCCACCATCTCAGCCCAGACCGGCACATGGTCCGAGGGCCTTTCCCAGCCGCGCACCTGCTTGTCGATGGCGCAGGCGTTCAGCCGGTCCGTGGCCTGTGGCGACAATAGCAGATAATCAATGCGAATGCCGTGATCCTTGGCCCAGGCGCCGGCTTGATAATCCCAGAAAGTGTAGCGGTGCGGTTCGGTATGGCAGGCGCGATAGGCGTCGGTCAGGCCAAGGTTCAGAATGCTCCGCAGCGCGGTAATCGCTTCCGGCCGGTACAGGGCGTCGCCCTCCCAGGCGCGGGGATCATAAAGATCATCCTCGCTGAGGATGACATTCAAATCTCCGCCAAGAACCAGTGCTTCCTCATGGACCAGCAGGTTTTTCGCATGCCCATGCAGGCGGCGCATCCAGTCCAGCTTGTACTCAAATTTTGGCGTCTCCACGGGATTGCCGTTTGGCGCATAGATCGACGCCACCCGCACCGGACGGCCAGGGCAGCTGATCACGGCCTCTATATACCGTGCCTGATCATCATTCTCGCCGCCCGGAAGGCCGCATCTGACATCTTCAATGGGATATTTTGAAAGGATCGCCACGCCATTATAGGTTTTCTGCCCATGCCGCGCGATAGTGTAGCCAAGCTCTTCAAGCTCAATTGCGGGAAAGCCGTCATCGGTGCATTTAGTTTCCTGCAAAAGTGCCACATCGGGCTTTGCCTCGCGCAGATAATCCAGCACCAGCCCCAGCCGCGCCTTCAGTGAATTAACATTCCAGGTGACTATTTTCATGCGGGTATATAGCGCCGCACCTGAATTGCGGGTTTTTGTTTGCGCAGCCGGGCTACATCATATGATGTCTGCATCCGCATCAGAGTGTCCATTGAAACCCCGAAGGCTTTTTCAATACGCAACGCCATTTCCGGCGAAAGCGATGCCCGTTCGTTTAAAAAAGCGGAAAGCGCAGGGCGCGTCACGCCAAGCACAAGCGCGGCAGCTGTCACCGACAGTCCAAGCGGCTCAATAATTTCCGTTTTGACAAACCCGCCGGGATGGGACGGGCTTTGCATGCGAATTCCTTGCTTGGCCGTCATGATTCACCTTTTTAGTGATAATCTTCATAGTCGAGATCGATGATTTCGATACTGGTTTGTTCGATGCGAAACGTGAGACGCCAATTCTTGGTCACAAAAAGGCTCCAGGTTCCTTTGCGCCCGCCAGTTAACTGATGCGCTTTCCAGCTTGGCACGGTGCGCAGTTCCGTTTCCGACTCCATGTCTTGCAGAAATGAAAAAATTTTACGCAGCTTGGGGGCGACGGCGGCGGGAATGCCCGCAGCATCATTTTCCTCAATGAACCGGCGCAATCCTTTATGGATCACGTTTCTGATTTTCATGAGGCAATGTACGCCTCCGGTCGTTCTGTGTCAAGCCACACGATACGAAATGCCATTTTTCTGAAAGCCGATATGCCAAGCTCGGCTGGTTTGATCCATATGGCAAGGGACAGCTTGCGGATTGACATGCCGCGCCATTGCTGGAATGAAAAGCGTTCAAAACGTCACAGCCATATTGGAAAATCAATGAGCCCCGCAGAAATTGAAAAAGTCATTCAAACCCAGCTTGATGCCTATAACGCCCATGACATTGAGGCCTTTATGGCCATGTGGGCCGACGACGCGCTGTATTTCGAGCATCCCTCGACATTGCTGGCCGAGGGCGCGGCCGCCATTCGCGCCCGCCATGTGGCGCGGTTTCAGGAGGCCAATCTGTTTGCGCGCCTGAAGCAGCGCATGGTGCTGGGCAACAAGGTGGTGGATTATGAAACCGTCACCCGCACCTTTCCCGAAGGCCCCGGCACGATCGACGTCATCGTCACCTATGAGGTCATTAACGGCAAAGTCGCCAAAGCCTGGTATATTTTCGGAACGCCGGTGCTGGATGCGGTCTGAAACTATTCTTCGTCCCGCTGATTGAACAGATCGGCAATATTGCGCGCGCCATGAAGGACGCGCAGCACACGGACAGCCTCTTCATCATGGGTAAAGAAGATGATGTAATTACCATAGACGCAGGACCGAATATCACTTCTCAGTTCGGGCCGGAGCCGATAGGTGTGCGGCGACGCAGCTATTTTCCGACATTGGCCGCGTAATTCTACGGCAAAGCTGACTGCGCGGCCGGGATTATCTATTGCGATGAAGTCGCCAATCTCTTCAATGTCGGCTTCTGCCAGCGGCGTAACAATCAGCCGCATCACGCGCGGCGGTTCTGTGCCAGTGCGCGATACTTGGCTTCCAGGCGGTCAAACACCTCGTCCGCCGGGATGCCGGGGCCGCTGTCAATGCCCTTTTGAATTTCCAGACGCAGTGCTTCAGTATCAGCCTGCCGCTTCAGGGCTTCTTTTAATAGCCGCTCCAAGGCCTGTGGCGTCAACAGGCCCGCATCACGCGCAGCCTTGGCCGTGGTTTCGGATAGCTCAATCTGAATTGTCGCCATTGTCAAAACTCCTGAACGCACCCCTATACCGCAAACGAGGTTCCGCAGCCGCAAGAGGCCGTTGCTTTCGGATTATGGATGCGGAACGCCGCGCCGATCAGGTCGTCCACATAGTCGATTTCCGAACCTGCCAGATATTCAAGCGAGATCGTATCGATGATCACCGTCACACCGTCACGGCTGAAGCTGTGATCATCTTCTGTTATGGTGTTGTCAAAGGCGAAGGCATATTGAAAGCCGGAACAGCCGCCGCCGGATACGGTGACCCGCAGCATGGTTCCCGGCGCCTCGCCCGCTACCAGCCTGGTGATCTGGCGTGCGGCGCTTTGGGATATGGTCAAACCCTGTAGCGTGGAGGTTTGTGTCTGGGTCATGAAGCTACCGCCTGACGTGTGTTTTGTGCATAATGTCATACTATATATGCATTTTCTGTGATTTTGCCAACAAACCCGCTATTTAAGCTAGATGACTATGGAGCCTAAATCTTTATTTCTGTCCGGGGTGGGAATCGCGCCCTGGTCCTGCCTGCCGCAGACCAGCCGTGGCCGGCTGTTCGCAGAGCCGGAAAGCGCCACCCGCAGCGCCTTTCAGCGCGACCGTGACCGGATCGTGCATTGCAGCGCGTTTCGCCGCATGAAACACAAAACCCAGGTTTTTGTGTATTATGAAGGCGATTATTACCGCACCCGGCTGACCCATTCACTGGAAGTGGCGCAGATTACCCGTTCAATCAGCCGGGCGCTTGGGTTGAACGAAGATCTGGCCGAGGCGCTGGCCCTGGCGCATGATTTGGGCCACCCCCCATTTGGCCATGCGGGCGAATCGGCGCTGGACGGGTGCATGCAGCAATTTGGCGGCTTTGACCATAATGCCCAGGCCCTGCGCATCGTTACCCGGCTGGAGCAGCGTTATGCCGCCTTTGACGGGTTGAACCTGACCTGGGAAACGCTGGAAGGTCTGGTCAAGCATAATGGCCCGCTGACTGGACCCGGCATTGAACGCACGCTGCCGCTGGCGATACGTGAATATGCCGATCTTCAGGATCTGGAATTGCACGCCTACCCATCAGCCGAGGCGCAGGTCAGCGCATTGTCGGACGATGTTGCCTATTGTGCGCATGATATTGACGACGGGCTGCGGGCCGGCCTGCTGGATTTTGACCAGATGTGCCAGGCCCCCTTTGCCGGTCCGATTTTTCAAAAGGCCGTGGGGCGTTTTCCCGGCGTGGCGCGCAGCCGTCTGATTAATGAGGCGGTGCGTGAGCTGATCGGCGTGATGGTGGATGATTTACTGGAGCAATCAAGAAGCAATGTGAAGCGGGAGCGGGTATTTGATGCGGCGCATGTGCGCGAACTGGGGCGGCCGCTGATTGCCTTTTCACCCGCAATGGCTCAGGACATTGTGGCACTCAAGGCTTATCTGTTCACGCATATGTACCGGCATTACAAAGTCAACCGGGTGATGAGCCAGGCCAGGCGCGTGCTGGAGGAAATCTTCATGCGTTTTCTGGCGGAACCGGAATTGCTGCCTACTGAATGGCAGTTGCTTTGCGGCAAGCCCGGCAGTAAAGCCACCGCACGCATCGTCTGTGATTATGTGGCCGGCATGACGGACCGCTTCGCCATGGAGGAACATGGGCGCCTGTTCGACCTGCAATTGAAGATTTAGCTTTTCCATCCTCTTTTCCGTTACAATAGTTGCTGTGCGCCGCACCCGCCGTGCAAGCGCTAGAGTAATTTGTGAACTGACTGAACCGCTCCCCCCACCCCTAACCCCTCCCCACGAGGGGGAGGGAGACGGCGCTCAGTAGACTGAAGGAATCCCCCTCCCCTTGATGGGGAGGGGTCAGGGGTGGGGTGAGGAAGTGGGAAAGCGGGCGTATCAATCTGATCACAATATGGTCCAGCGCATGCAGGAAATCATGAACATATTCAAAGACTTTGACGACAAAATTACAGCAACATGTATGGCGTCTATTGCCGGGATAAGTTCCGGACAGCTTGCCGCTTCCGGTAAAACCTGCGAGGCTCCACGCGATCCCGCGCATGGCGATCTGTCAACCAATGTGGCCATGGTTCTTGCCAAACCGGCGGGAATGAAGCCGCGCGAGATTGCTGAGATGCTGGTCCCCAGAATGCGTGAATATGAAGGGGTGGCAGCGGTTGAAATCGCGGGGCCGGGTTTTATCAATCTGCGCCTGACGCCCGCATACTGGCACAGGCTGCTGGCCGGAATTTTACTTGAGGCACCGCATTATGGCGTATCCAGCATCGGCGCCGGGCTTCGGGTTAATATCGAATATGTGTCGGCCAACCCGACCGGGCCGATGCATGTCGGGCACACACGCGGTGCAGTGTTTGGGGATGCGCTGGCAAACCTCATGCAAACAGCAGGTTACGAGGTGTGCCGCGAATATTACATTAACGACGCTGGCGCGCAGGTGGACGTTCTGGCGCGCTCGGCCTTTTTGCGATATCGCGAGGCGCTGGGCGAGGACATAGGCGAAATTCCCGAGGGCCTTTATCCCGGCGACTATCTCATCCCGGTGGGACAGCAGTTAAAATCCGAATATGGCGACAGTTTGCGCGCCATGCCGGAGGCGCATTGGCTGCACCGCGTGCGCGACGCCGCCCTGAAAGCGATGATGGCGCTGATCCGCGAAGACCTTGCGGCGCTGGGCATTCGGCATGATGAATTTTATTCCGAACGGGCATTGCATGAAAGCGGCGCAATCGAGAAAACGCTCGCGCATCTCGAATCTCAGGGATTGATCTATGTCGGCGTATTGGAGCCTCCAAAAGGCAAAACCCCGGATGATTGGGAGCCGCGGCCGCAGACGCTGTTTCGCGCCAGCCAGTTTGGGGATGATGTGGATCGCGCGCTGAAAAAATCGGATGGAAGCTGGACCTATTTTGCGCCCGATATCGCCTATCATTATGACAAATTCCAGCGCGGCTATGCGCATATGATTGATGTGTTCGGGGCTGATCATGGTGGTTATGTCAAACGCATGACAGCCGCGATCGCCGCGCTTACCGGCGGCAAGGGCGAGATCGACGTCAAGATCTGCCAGCTGGTGCGCCTGTTGCGAAATGGCGAACAGATAAAAATGTCCAAGCGTTCCGGTAACTTCGTAACTCTGCGTGAAGTAGTGGACGAGGTTGGGCGCGACGCGGTGCGGTTTATGATGCTGTACCGGAAAAATGATGCGCCGCTGGATTTCGACTTCGCCAAAGTGACCGAGCAATCGAAAGACAATCCGGTTTTCTATGTGCAATATGCCCATGCCCGCATCTGTTCAGTGTTGCGAAATGCGGCGGACATTTTTCCCGGCTTAGCAAAGACTATGGCGGGCGAGGCCCCCGGAAGTTCGAAGCGCGATGAAGGGGTGGATCTGTCGCCGCTTGTGGACCCGGATGAGCTGGCGCTGATCCGGTTAATGGCCGGATGGCCGCGCATGGTGGAAACGGCGGCGCAGGCGCATGAGCCGCACCGCATCGCCTTTTTTGCGCATGATATGGCCTCGGCTTTTCATGCATTGTGGAACAAGGGCAATGAGAATCCCCAACTGCGTTTTATCGTACCGGAGCAGAAGGATGTTACACTCGCGCGATTGGCGCTGATTCGCGCGGCCAGAGAGGTCATTGCCGGGGCGCTGAAGATACTTGGCGTCACGCCGGTTGAGGAGATGCGCTAATGCCGCAAGACTTGAACGATCCAGACGAGCTGGAAAAAAACTATGACGATCTGGATATTCCCCCGTCCCGGTTCAGCATGATGACCGGGACGCTGGTGGTGATCGGAATTGCGACGCTGCTGATCTTTTCCGGCGTGATCTGGTACGCTTACAGGGCGGGTGTGACAGAGGCGGAGCAGGGCGCCGTGCCGGTCATTGCGGCGGAACCCGGGGATATCAAGGTCAAGCCAAGCGATCCTGGCGGCACCAATTTCGCGCATCAGGACAAGACGGTTTACGACAAGATCGACGGCAATGACGCCGGCCTGGAACAGCTCCTGCCCGGCTCCGAAGAGCCCAAGGAAAAGCCGCGCATCATCACCCCCTACAATAATGAAATGCCTGCGGAAGGGCAGCCCAAGGTCGTGCGTATTCCACCACCCGCCGATGGCGAAAAGCCTGTGGCGCCCAAAGGCGCCCCCGATATCGCCGCGCCAGAAATTGCAGATCCCATGGGCCGCACACCGGATGCTGCGGAACCGCAGGATAATGTTGCCGCAGAACCGGCGCCGGAAGTCACCTCAGGGGATGACGCCGGCATGCCTTCAGAAACTGCGGTGCCTGAAACCCCGGTAGCGCCGCCATCGGACGCACCCGCCGCGCAGGCTGCGCTGCAACCACGGCCGATGGTTGGCGCCGCCCCCGCCCCCAATGGCGCAGATGGCAAGACCTTCGTTCTGCAATTGGGGGCGTTCCGGTCACGCGAAGCCGCAGACGCAGGCTGGAAATTATTGGCGACCCGGCATACAGCGGCGCTTGGCAGTCTGGAACATTATGTTAGCGAGGCTGATCTAGGGGATAAGGGACGTTTCTTCCGTCTTCAGGCCGGTCCATTCCCCGTACGTACTGACGCGGTGGAGCGCTGCGCCGCGCTGAAAGTGGCGGGCGTTGATTGCCTGGTCGCAGTGCGTTAGACGCGATGACCGCACGCGCCGTTATTTTTGGATGCGCGGGGACGGAACTGCTGCCGGCCGAGGCGGCATTTTTTCGGGATGCCGGCCCCTGGGGCTTTATTTTGTTCGCGCGAAATATTAAATCCCCGGAACAAGTAATTGAACTGGTTGATAGTTTAAGGGATTGTGTTGGCCGCCCCGGTGCGCCTGTGCTGATCGACCAGGAAGGCGGGCGGGTAGCGCGTCTGATCCCGCCGCAGTGGCGTTCGGCCCCTCCGGCGGACATTTTCGGACGATTACATCAAAAGCAGAAGCCCGATGTCGCGCGTCAGGCTTGCAAGCTGAACGCCCGGCTGCTGGCGCATGAACTGTCGGCGCTGGGCATTAGTGTGGACTGCGTGCCGGTGCTGGATGTGCCAGCCACTGGCGGGCATCAGATCATTGGCGACCGGGCCTTTTCCTCGGACCCGGAGATTGTCGCTGAACTGGGCCGGGCCCAGTGCGAAGGCTTGATGGCGGGCGGGGTGCTGCCGGTGATCAAGCATATTCCCGGGCATGGCCGGGCCGCAGCCGACAGCCATCTTGATCTGCCGCTGGTCACTGTCAGTCTGGACGAATTGCGGCGCACGGATTTTGCCCCGTTCAGGGCATTGCGGGATATGCCGCTGGCCATGACGGCGCATGTTGCATTTTCAGCCATTGACGGGGACATACCTGCCAGCCATTCCGAAAAAATCATCCGCGATATTATTCGTGGCGAGATCGGGTTTGAGGGTGCTCTGATGTGCGACGATCTTGGCATGAAGGCGCTGAAGGGCGGTTTCGCCGAGCGCGCCGCCAGGGCTATCGCAGCGGGCTGTGATGTGCTTTTACATTGCAGTGGCGTGATGACGGAAATGCGGGAAGTATTGCGCGAAACGCCGATACTTTCCGGTAAGGGCATGGTGCGGTGTGCGGCGGCGCTGGCCCATTTGCAGATGCCGGATAAATTCGATGCAGTGGCGGCAAAAGCGCAGCTTGACGGGCTTCTGGCCGGGGCATAGGGCCTGGTGCGCTACTGCTGATGGCAAGATGGATGCCGAAATGGTAAAGCTGTACCGGACGCTATCAAGTCCCGCACGGCGCCGGGTTCGGACCGGGGCGCCGCCGGGTGAAATGGAAATGAAATACGGGAACTGAACCCATGACGGGCTTACACTACAGACTTAAGACGGATCAGGATTGTTGACCGGAAACGAAGTCATTTTTGAGGAAGGCAATGTTCTGCCGCTGCCCGTAAAGGGGCTTGCTGCGCCGGGGGGCGCGCAGCTATCGGCGCAGCAGGATGATGCGATGATCGTTGATCTGGACGGTTTTGAAGGGCCGCTGGATGTGCTGCTGAATCTGGCGCGCACCCAGAAGGTCGATCTGATGTCGATCTCCATTCTGGCGCTGGCGGAACAATTTATCGCGTTCATCGAAAATGCCCGGCAGTTGCGTCTGGAACTGGCGGCGGATTATCTGGTGATGGCGGCATGGCTGGCTTATCTGAAGTCGCGGCTGTTGCTGCCGCCGGAACCGGGCGATGACGGGCCAAGCGGCGAGGAAATGGCGGCAATTCTTTCTTTCCGTCTGCAACGGCTGGAAGCGATGCGCAATGCCGCAGCACTGTTGATGGGCCGCGACCGGCTTGGCCGGGATGTTTTTGCGCGCGGCATGCCGGAAGGTGTGCGGGTGGTAACAAAGTCCAACTATGTCCTGTCCTGGTACGAATTGCTGAAGGCCTATTCCGACGGGCGTACCCGCAAGATTGTTGTAGAACCCATGCATATCCGGCGGGCAGCGGTTTATTCAATGGAAGAGGCGCTGGTCCGGCTGCGGCGTCTGCTGGGAACTGCGCCGGACTGGGCGGTGCTGGAACGTTTCCTGCCGGAAGATTTTCGCGAGACTGGCGCGGTGCGTTCGGCGTTTGCCGTGACATTCTCCGCCATGCTCGAAATGGTCCGTATGGGGCAGGCGGAAATTCAGCAGAACGAGATTTTTGGCCCGATCCATATTCGCGGACGCGCCACGCCGAGGGCAGAGGACTGACAGCAACATGGATATTGGCAGATGAGCGAAGCAGGCGAGGCAGGGCTGGACGAAACGGAAGTTTCAAATGTGGCGCTGTTGCATCCAGACAGCCCGCAGCACCGGCGCACCCTGGAGGCATTGCTGTTTGCCGCCTCAGAGCCGCTGGATGAGGCGTCACTGGCGCTGCGTCTGCCTGCCGGGGTGGATGTGGCGGCGCTATTGGGCGAACTGGTGGAAGATTATGCCCGGCGTGGTGTCAATCTGGTGCGGGTGGCTGGTAAATGGGCCTTTCGTACCGCCCCTGATCTGGCGTTTTTGCTGCGCCGGGAAACCGAGCGCGAAAAGCGCCTGTCCCGGGCGGCTATCGAAACCCTGGCGATCATCGCCTATCATCAGCCGGTAACCCGCGCGGAAATCGAAGATATTCGCGGTGTGTCAGTCAGCAAGGGTACATTGGAACTGCTGCTGGAAACCGAATGGATACGTCCACGCGGCCGGCGGCGCAGCCCCGGCAGGCCCCTGACATTCGGCACGACCGAAACTTTCGAAATACATTTCGGTCTCGAATCCATCAAGGATTTACCTGGTCTTGAGGAACTCAAGGCCGCGGGTCTGCTGGATATGCGCCTGCCTCCCGATTTTCGCGTCTCAGTGCCCGATCCGGATGCGGTGCAGGAAGATGAAGAGCCGCTGGACGAAAACGATACGCTACCGGAACTAAGGCGGGGATCCGAGACGAAAGAACTGGATGATGCATCGGATCTGCCCTCCAATGTCATCGCAGGCCCCGGCCTGCGCGAGACGGCTGACGCACCGGACAGCGCGGAGGGATAATCTTATAGCCTGATGATTTCAGCCTGAATCCCTCTGTCGCAGGGTGAGAGCGCCGGGGCATTGTCAGTCCCTGGCGTGCAGGGCGGATGCCGATAAAGGGTGAGAAATCACTTTGTGCCGGTTCGACTTAAAATTATCCTGCCATAAATATAAACTGTCCCGATTAACACGCATCAGGTAATTAATAATTAGTTGCAACTATCCGGGTATAATGATTTTGTCATCTTGATAGTTGGCCAAGTATAAAGGGCGCAATGCCTACAGCACTACCAGAACAGGGGATAAGAGAGACTGCGCCGCAAATGGCGCCGCGTCTGTCGCTGCGCCATGTTTCGCACCGCTATCACCGGGTGTGGGCGGTTGAGGATGTGTCCCTCGACATTGCGGCGGGGGAATTTGTCTGTCTGTTGGGGCCATCGGGCTGCGGGAAATCCACATTACTGCGTATCATTGCCGGGCTGGTGCGGCAGACAAGCGGTCAGGTGTTTATTGATGGGTTGGAGGTTGCGGGGGAATCTGGCTTTGTAGCGCCGGAAAACCGCAGTGTCGGGCTGATGTTTCAGGACTATGCGCTGTTTCCGCATCTGGATGTGCTGCACAATGTGGCTTTCGGACTGTCGGCGATGCCCCGCGCCGCGCGCCATGACGCGGCCCTGGCGGCGCTGGAAGCGGTGGGCATGGCCCGCTATGCGCAGTCTTTTCCGCACACGCTTTCCGGGGGTGAGCAGCAACGGGTAGCGCTGGCGCGCGCCATGGCGCCGCGCCCGAAAATCATGCTGATGGATGAACCATTTTCCGGTCTGGACCGCCGCCTGCGCGATGAGGTGCGCGAACAGACCGTCGCTATTCTGGCGCAAAGCGGCGCCGCCACGGTGATGGTGACCCATGACCCGGAAGAAGCCATGCTGCTGGCCGACCGCATTGCCCTGATGCGTAAGGGGCGGCTGGTGCAGACCGGCACGCCGGACGCGCTGTATTTCAGCCCTGTTGACGCTGAAACAGCAGAGTTTTTCAGCAGTTTTAACCGGCTGCACGGGCTGGTTGTTGACGGACGCATCGCAACACTGTTTGGCGATGTTGCCGCAAACGGACTATCCGAGGGGGCAGGGGTCGAAGTACTGATCCGTCCCGAACAGCTACGATTTGGCCCTGTAGGAGCGGCGGCTAACCAGGCCAGCGCAACAGTCCTGCGCGCGACCCCACAAGGTCAGGACAGGCTGCTGGAATTGAAACTGGCCGATGGCACGCGCATGCACGCCCGGGCGCCACTCGTGTCGAGTCCCCCCGCTGGCGCGCAGATTGCCATCAGTTTCGATGCGGCTGCGGCGCTGATATTCCCATGCCGCTGCGGCCGCGAGGGAAGCCCGGACGCGCATCCCTGATTCCGTTTCATTGCGTTGCAGCACGGATTCTGACACACTGCGCGCAAGCGCGATAATTTTTGGGTATGCCCATGCAGCAACCTCGGTC